>VYKU01000026.1_pt1 | contig 87878 bp, 81 predicted proteins | sample 5114491 | NCBI WGS metagenome assembly VYKU01 (sample SAMN12291796, study PRJNA351875) | freshwater metagenome | isolation source: freshwater lake | place: USA: Michigan, Gull Lake | collected 2011-07-05 | reverse complement strand
GCGAACGACCACGCGACTGCAAAGCAGCCGTGCCGGCGGCGCACGCCCGGGTTGTGCTCTTGGACTTTCTCATGCATCCTGTCTAGTACAGACGGCTTCTCCAACGACTCAATGCCCCACACCAATACAGGGTGTCCATCGACCAGACCGAGAATGTGGATAAGAGGGCAAATGCCCAGCTGGTCAACCAGTTTTGGGCTTGAGTTGTTAACGCCCTGTGGTGGCAGTATTTATCAGACCATGGGAGTGCCCGCCGGGTGTGGAAACAAACCAGCCCCGCGCAGGCGCGCGGGGCTGGTGAAAAGTCAGTGGCTCTATTGGTGCCCGCAGGGCAGCCCGGCTCGTTCAGGCGCACCCGGCGAAGAACCCGTTGAGGAAGACGATGATGTCGTCGGCGGTGAACTGCCCGTCGGCACCAAACGACTGGCCGGGGCCAGCGACGTCGGCTCGCCCGTCGGCCGCGAAGAACCAGTTGAGGTAGACAATGATGTCGTCGGCAGTGAGTTGACCATCGCCCCCGATCGCTTGGCCAGGCCCGGCCACATCGGACGATGAGCGAAGATCGACGCGGATTCTGCGCGCCGCGTCGTTGGCGACAGGCAACTGCCCGGCAACTGTAACGGCGCCGATGGCCGTGTCGATGCTCACGGGCGCGACGCGCACGCCGTCGACGAGCACTTGGCAGGGTGTTACCCCCGCGGGGATGCGCACGACGGTTCGGAAGGCAAGAGCACCGTTGGTCCGTTTGGTGATGGTGTGCTCGCCGCCGTTGGCGTCGCGCTTGACGGTGATGTTGGCGCGCTGCCCGCCGACGCGGACGTTGTTGTACGTCATGGTGTTCCACGCGCCGGGCAGGCGCGGCTTGATGCGCAGGGTGTTGCCCGGCGCGTCAGGCTCGTAGCCCAGGAAGATCATCACGCTGTCGGCGTAGAAACTCATGCTCTCCCAGGCGTTGGGCCAGGCGGTCTGGAGGGTGAAGTCGCTCTGGCCGGGGTATTGCAGGCTGTTGCTCGGGGCCATCTGCTCGGCACCAAAGCCGAGGGGGCCGTTGTGGTCCATCGCGCGCTTGAGGCGGTAGAGGTGGTTGTCGACATCCGCAGTGCCGGGCGTGTAGTCCTGGCGCACGGCATAGAAGCACCCGTACCACATCGTGCTCAGGAACCAGGGGCCGGCGCCTGTGGGGCCCAGGGCGGGGTTGGCCCAGTAGCCGTCGCCCCAGTAGCGGTCGATGAGCCCGACGTAGTCGGACGAATCGTTGATGTACTGGCCCGCGAAGCGGACGAGCGGCTTGGCCTGCCCCTCGGCGTTGTTGAAGCGGGTGCGCACGCCGTTGATGCGGTCAACAACGCGCGATGCCCGCGCGTCGTTGGGAGGCACGACCTCGAAGGGATAGGTGATGCCCAGCAGGGAGATGTCGGTGTTCTCGCCGTCCCAGTCGAGCTTGCCATAGAAGCCTGGCAGCAGGCCGTTCTCGCGGTTCTGGAAGTCTGCGGCGTCTGAGCTTTGGCCGAGGGTCAGCGCGATCTCGCGTGCATCGCGCAGGCCGCGGATGATGTTGGCGTTGCTCATAAGGAAGGTGTCGTAACTGTCTTCCCAAATGTTGTTGGAGTACATCAGCACCTGGCCTGCCGGCGCGCCGGGGTAGGCCTGGCGGAGGTTGAGCCGGCTCGGGTCAATGCCCGAGGTCTGGCTCATGGCGATGGCCGCGTCCTTGACGATGGCGTAGTTGGTGTTGCCCGGGTTGGTGGCCTGGGCCTCGGTGAGGTAGGCCAGGTCTCCCTCGACTTTGTAGTTGTAGTTGATCATCCACGGGATCACGGCGGTCTCATCGACCTGCGGCGCGCCCCAGATGACGAACCCGTCGGTGGAATACTTCTGCTTCCAGAACCCGCGCCGTCCCCAGGACTCAAACTCGCGGAAGGTAAGATCACGCAGGTAGCGCGTCATCTGGCGGACGGTGCCGGTGTGCCCGGTGCGAGAGAGCGTAACGGCGGCCCAGGCCATGTCGCGTGGCCAGACGTAGGGATAGGCCCCGTTGCGGAACCCGGCGATGAGGCCGCCGGTCTTCTCGTCAAAGTGCAGCATCGTTCCAAGGATGCCGCGTTGGTAGAGCGCGTCGATGCTGTCGTCGGGTGTATCGACGGTTACGCCCTCGCCCAGGAACGATTGCCAAGAGGTGTTGGTCGTGTTCATCGCCGATTCAAGGTTGGCGCTCTGGAACCAGTCGAGCGTCGGGGCGATCTGCGAGGCATATGTGCCCGTTGCGCCGGCGAAGTTGTCAAACCCGCCGATGATCGCGGCGGCGACCTCCTCGGTGGCGCCAGCGGGGATAGTTACCTGCATGCCGATCCAACCCTGCCCGTTGTCTGGGGAGCTGTCGCGCCAGCTGTCGGTAGCCGGGCCTGCGCCGGTGCCGGCTGCGCTGGTTCGGCGGAGTGCACCGGCGAGGTAGACGGAGACGTTTTTCTCGTAGCTGGGGAACGTCGTGGGGTTGTATTCCTGCCCGAAGCCGATCGAGCCGGTGTTGTTGACGACCCTGCGGGTGTTGTCATAGGCGACCATCGCGCCGCGTGGGGTGTCGGCGAACATGGCGTCAAAGCCGTCGCCGCCGTTGATTGCAAAGTCGCCGTAGAGATAGATGTTGACGGTGCGCGGCGAGGCGTTGGGGTTGGTCAGTCGGACGCGCTTGATGACGAGGTTGCGGATCGGGTTGCCCAAGCCGTCGGCGACGTTGCGTGGTGCAAAGTCGTACTGGGTGATCTGCAAGTTGGCCCCGCCGGCTGCGAGGGTGCTGGTGGTCTGGATGGTGTTGGTGCCGGGGAGGTAGGTTTGCTGGATGTTGGTGTAGTCGGTGCCGTTGTGGTTGCTCAGCCAGCGTGTGATGCCGTTGTAGGCGATGCCGAGTTGGACCTGGTTGAGGAGCATCTGCCCGCGGTTGTCGATGGGGAGGCCTGGGGGGAAGGTGTCCAAGCCGCTGACATACCCCTCGTTTTTGGTACCGACGCCTTGCACGCCGCCCGCGCCGGGGTAGTAGAGGTCAAACCACGTGCCGTTCTGGTCGAGCATGGCGTTGATCCACCCGTTGCCGACGACGCCCTCTTCCTTCCAGAAGTGGATGGGTGGGTAGCCGACGCCCTCGCTACCTGGAAAAAAAGAGCCTTGGCCGGGCCAGGGGAGTTTGTTGGTGTAACTGCTCGAGGCTGCGCCGGCGGAGGTTGCCGCGCCGTTGTTGAAGACCTCGCTGGCGGGGTTCCCTTGCGTCCACCGGCTGGCTTTGTACCGGATCGTCTGACCGAAGTTCCGCGTGTTTGGTGGGAGCGTCGCGACCCACCAGTCGCGCACGCCGGGTGAGGTGTTAAAGTCGTTGGCGACGAAGGTAACCTGCCCGGTGATGCTCGTGAGCGTTTGCGTTGTGCCGCTGCCGACGCCTTGGGAGCCTTGCGGCTCGGTGCCGTCGGTTGTGTAATAGAGGGCGACGCGGTCGTACCCGAACTGGCAGCAGGCTTTGAGATAGACGCGCACGGCCTCACCCTGGCGGGGGGCGAGGGGTGAGCGTTCGGTTGCCGCACCGCCGAAGGGGTTGGCGGGGTTGAGGTTGGCCGAGGGGAGGGCGCGGGTGGGGTCGTGGAGGATCGTGGGCGTCTGCGCCCGCGCGGCAGGGGCGACGATCGCCAGAGCCACGGCCAGCACGGGCATACAGATGAACTTGTTGATGAACTTTTCAGAACGCATCCGTGTTTCCTTTGACCCCCCGTCGCCCGGGGGTGTGGTGATGAGAGATACGACCGGGATTATGCCTTGCAAACGAGGGAGGGGGGAGCAAAAAAATGGGCAAGTACGCAAAATTGCGGCAGAATGCGTCTTTCGAGTAAGATCGTTTTCGTCTGGCCAGAACGATAACCGGACAAAGACCTGCCAGGGGGGCTGGGATCGTGGCGCACTGGCGTGGTCAGTCTTGTGCGGGGCCAGTGTTGGGATTCGGCGTGGCAGTGGCGGCGGGGTTTGGGCGCATGGCGAAGACTGACTGGCTGGAGGGCGTTTGGCCGGTGATGGAGCCGCGGCCGACGATGTTGCGTGCGCCGTCGCTGAAGAGTGGTTTACTCAGCGTGCGCCAGGGGCTGGGTGTGATGCCGACGCCGGCGAGGTCGCCGAGGTCGCTCAGGCCGAGGTCGGGGCGGAAGATGAATGCGCGGTCTTCACCATCGCCCAGGCCTGCGGTGTAAAAGGAGTAAACGCCCAGGAGGAAGCCGTCCTCGGTGAGGAGGGTGGGCGCAGACTTGCACAGGTTGTCGCTGGTTCGGACGCTGGCGACGATGGGTGTGCTCAGCCGCGTGGCGGGGTCAAAGTACCAGGCGACCTGGTTGATGAGGGTGTACTTGCTTGTGATTTGCTCCGACTGCCCAGAGACCTGCCCCGCGGCGTTCTGGTGCTTTCCAAAGTTGTACAAGTACCCCTCTTTTGGGGTGTGTGGCGAGCCTTTGAGGTCAATCTCCGTTGTTGTTTTTCCATCCCATACCCAGGCTTTCGTAACGTCTTTGATAGAGTCGCCGTTCGTACACCTCGAGTACCCCACTACCTGCCCGGCGGGGTTCAGGTAAAGTGGATGATTCTCCACAGATCTCGCTTGGCCGCCGAATGCAGAGAGGGTGAGGCCAATCGGGATCGTCTTGGTCCCGTCCCAGACCCACGCGTCAAACCCGTTGCGTGTGTCCACGCCGGTGATGCGTGAGGATGTCCCGGCCACGTGCCCGGCGGCGTTCTGCAACAGCGGCTCACTGCTCTGCAGCCCGGTGCTCCCTGTGTAACCAGGGCCGGTGAGGCCGATTTGTGTGGCCGACTTGCCGTTCCATACCCATGCGTCTGTGCCGTTGATTGTTTTCACTCGCGTGATGCGCATGGAGGTACCCGCCACCTGCCCGGTGTTGTTCTGTAACTTCGCCTCACTCTGCTGATACCCCGCGCTCCCTGTGTAGACGGCCCCCGTCAGCCCGATCTGCCTGGTCGTGGTCCCATCGAAGATCCAACAGTCTTGCCCGTTCTCTGTTTTCAAACCGATGAGCCGCGTGGAAATCCCCAGGACCTGCCCGGCTGCGCTCTGCAAGATGGGTTTGCTGAACTGGTAGCCGCTGCTGCCTGTGTAGGCGGTGCCGGTGAGGCCGATCTGCTTGGTCGTTTTACCATCCCAGACCCAGGTGTCCTGGCCATTTTGTCCAGCGCGCGAGGAGCGCATGGAGGTGCCCACTACCTGCCCGGCATCGTTCTGCATGAGCGGGTCGGTTCTGTTATAACCCGACCCGCTGGCGGAGCCGGGGCCCGTTAGGCCGATCTGGGTAGTTTTCCCGTTCCAGACCCAGGCAAACTGTCCGTTTGAGTTCGTGCCGTCGAAGTCGTTAGAGGTGCCCACCACCTGCCCGGCGGCGTTTTGAAACAGTGCACTGCTGTTTCGGGTGAGTGGGTTGCTGGCACTTCGCTGGGGGACCAGGCCAATCTCCGTAGTTTTCTTACCGTCCCAGACCCAGGTGATGGGGCCCATCCATCTATCCCCCCCAGTGATCAGGTACGAGTAGCCGACGACCTGCCCGGCGGCGTTGAGCATCTGAGGCTCGCTTCTAGTAGACCCCGACTTGCTTTTGTAGTCCGCGCCGGTCAGCCCTATTTGGACGGTCTTGCTCCCATCCCAGACCCACGCGTCGCTGCCGATGTATCTACCCTCAACCGTCAGGCGGTTTGAGACTCCGGCGACAAGCCCGGCATTGTTCTGAAAGAGCGGCTTGCTTACCTGATACCCCTTTGCGCACGTGTATCCGGTGCCCGTAAGTCCGATCTGTTTGGTTGTCTTGCCGTCCCAGGCCCAGGCATCTAAGCCTGAGTATGGCAACTCTTCTTCTCCAAATCGTTCCGACGTCCCGGCAACGAAGTGGGGGGCGTTGAAGAACAAGGCTTCTGACTTTTGGCCCCCCTTGCTACTCGTCTGCTCCGGGCCAACAAGCCCGAGGCGCTGGATCGCATACTTCGGATACTTGGCACCACCCTGCGTCTGCGGCAGGCCCGCCGCCGGTCTTAAGGCTGCGCCTGTTGCGATGAGAAGAAAGAATAACCGGGCGGGCCAGGGTCGTGGATTGTGTGTGGGCATCGACATTCCCTCGAGCTTGCGGTGCGTGGGGGGATGCCTGCGCTGGCGAGCAGGCATGTACACCCAGCACTACCGGCCGGGTGTTTCCCCGGCTGATGGGCATCAACGACAGCAGGGGCAGGGTTGCCCACGTGTGCCGGCGGGTTACTCACCCGCGTTGAGCTTGAGGTCTTGGACGTCTAGGCGGTTGATAAGTTCCGGGTTGCTGAAGGTGCGGTCCAGCAGGGCTGGGGCGTCGGCTTGGCGGATGCGTTCGGCGATCATGGGGCCGAAGTTCTGGAACTCGGTCTGGGTGAAGGGCTTGAACTCGACGACCTGCCCGAGGACGGCGGCGAGTTTGCCTGCCGGGGCGATGACAAAGGTGCGTTCGCCCGCCGTCAGGGGGTCGATTTTGAGGGTCGGGTCGAGGGTTCGTGCGGCGTTCATGGCGGCGGCGATGACGTCGGGGGTGTTGACGACGGGGTCGGGTGGGTTGACGCCACGGGCCTGGCTGACGTTGGCGCGGGCCTGCTCGCCGACGGAGTAACCCTTGTCGCGGAGGACCTTGGCCGCGTCGGGCACGCTGGTGAGCATGGCGATGGGCTTGACCTCCTCCAGCGCGGCGGTGATGGAGGCGACGGCTTTGATGCTGCGGGCGTCTTTGCTGATCCGTGCGCGGACCTCGTCGATATTTGCCGGGCTGGCCTCGGGGATGGCCTGGGTGATGAGGACAAAGTGCGTGTTCTGTGAGCCGTCCTCGAACGGCTCGACGATCGGGAGGCCGGCCTGGGCGGCGATGACCTGTCGGGGCTTCTTGAACTCCTTGGCTGCGAAGAGCACGTCGCTGGCGGGGATGCTCTGCTGGCCACGCTTGGCGATGGCCATGCCAAGGACGCCGTCTGTGGCCATCTCACGCTGGGTTTGTATGCCCTTGGCGACGATGACCGGCTCGGGGAGTGTGATGCCGAACTTCTGGGATACGCGGGGGGTGACGGCCTTGGCGATCGCGGCGAGATCGACCTTGGACGCGTCCCAGTCTGCGGGCAGGACGCGGAAGCCGTCTTGCTCGGGGAGCGTGCCGACGGCGCGGACGATCTCGGCCCGCACGCCGCTGGCCATCTCGCGGACGATCTGCTCGGTCAGGTCGCGTTTGAGTTGCTCTTCGACATTCCGGCGGTGCGTGCTGGCGTCGGTGCCTGGCAGTGGGGGGGTGGTTGCGAGTTTTTTCTGCACCGCGACGGGGTCGATTTTGACGGCCGCGGCGATGGCCGAGCGGTCGATCGTCAGGCGTGTGGCGGCGACGCGGTCGGGCTGTTTGAGGCCCATGCCGAAGTCGCCGGTGTTGAGGGGGACGTTCTTGAAGCGGTCAAAGTGTGCTTGGAGTTCGGCCTCGGCTGGCTCGGGCTGTGCGGCGAGTTGTTTTTCATCGACGGTAACAACGACGTAGGCGACGAAGGCCTGGTCGAGCTGCTGGGCGAACTTCTGCATGCGGGGCGCGCTGGCGACGCCGATCTGTGCGACCTCCTCGGTCATGCGTCCGATGGCGCGGAGGTTGGCAAAGACGTCGGCCCCGCTGACGGCCGGCTCGCGGGTGTTGGTGGTGCGGTCGATGAGGGTGGAGCCTTGGCTTGCCAGGAGTGTGGCGAGCTGCTCATCGGTGAGGTTCTCGGTCTGCTGGAGTTTCTGCTGCCAGGTTACGCCGCGGGCGCGTTCATCTTGGGTGAGGATGCGTTGGACGGCCATCTGGAGGATGCCCTGGCCGAGGTCGTCGGCGAACTGCCGGCCGTCGACTGGGCCGCCGTTGAGGCCTGCGCGGTCGGCCTCGTGCGTGCGCATCATCCAGTTTTCTGTGCGGCCTTCATCGGGCAGGCGGATGGCCTGGAGGAGGTTGGGCGGGAGGGTTCGGCGGAGTGATTCGACGGCCAGGCTGGCCGCGGCTGCGTGCCCGCTGGTTACCTTTTCGCCGTCCATGGTGAAGACGCGCTGGTTGTGTGCGATGTTCTGCGCTTGCCGCTGGAGTGTGTCGGCCAGGAGAAACGAGATCATGATGAAGACCCCGAAGATCGCCAGGATCCACATTTTGTATTTTTTGAGGAGTTTGAGCATGAGGGGGGAAGTTTAGCGGAGCCGGGGCGTGCTGGCTGGGTGGGGCTAGGACCGGTTCAGGCCCGGTTTAGACCTGCGATAAACGCCCCCAGCCGACGGCACCCCTCGCGGATTTGCTCTAGCGAGCAGGCGAAACTGATGCGGATGTGCTTGTGCCCGAGCAGGCTGGAGAAGTCCTCCCCCGGGACGACGGCCATCTGCTGCTCGTCGAGCAGGGCGCTTGCAAAGTCAGCGGCGGAGTTGATCTTGGCACCCTTGGCCGAGTGGGTGCCGAGGTGGGCGGAGATGTCGGGGAAGACGTAGAAGGCGCCGACCGGGCGGGCGAGTTTGATCCCCGGGAGTTTGCGCAGCTCGGCGTAGATCACCTCGGCGCGTGCGGCGAAGGCGGTGCGCATGGCTTCGAGTTCCGCGTCGCACTCGGTGAGCGCTGAGCGCAAGGCTGCCAGTGAGAAGCCGGGGACGCAGGTGATCGACTGGCCTTGCAGTTTGCTCAAGCCTGCGACCAACTGCTTGCCAAACTCGCCCGAGCCGCTGACCCAGCCCAAACGCCAGCCCGTCATGGCAAAGCTCTTGCCCGGGCCGTTGACGGTGATGGTGCGTTCGGCGATGCTCGGGACGCTGCCGATGGAGAAGTGCGGCACGCTGCCGAAGACGATGTTCTGGTAGAGCTCGTCGGAGATGACGACCATCTCGGGGGCGATTGTGCTGGCGGCCTCGGCGACGACAGCGGCCAGGGCTTCGAGCTCGGCCTGTGAATACATCGTGCTGCACGGGTTGCTCGGGGTGTTGAGCATCAGCGCCCGCGTGCGCGGCGTGATGGCGCTCTTGAGCTGCGCGGGGGTGATCTTGAAGTCCTGCTCAGGGCCGGTCGGCAGTTCGATGACCTTGGCCCCGGCTAGGCGGGCCATGGGGGAGAAACTCACCCAGGCGGGGACGGGTAGGAGCATCTCTTGTTCTTGGCCTGGGGGGTGGAGGTCAAAGAGGGTTTGGTAGGTGAGGTATAGGGCCATTTTGACGCCGGCGGTTACGAGGACGTGGTCCTTGGTTACGCCCGGGATGTTGCTGGTGGTGGAGATGTGCCGGGCGAGGAGTTCGCGTGTGGCCGGGTCGCCTGGGGTGTCGATGTAGCGGGTCAAGTTGGCGTTGATGGCGTTGATGGCGGCGCGTTTGGCCGGCTCTGGGGTGTCAAAGTCAGGCTCGCCGGCGGAGAAGTTGAGCACGTCGGCGCCCGCGGCCTTGAGGGCCTTGGCCTTGTTCATCACGGCGACTGTCGAGGAGGCTTTGAGCGACGAGACACGGGCGGAAAGGTTCATGCGGGTAGGATAGTTCACGCCACGCCTGTGCGGCTTTGCGGCCCTAATATGCGTGTGTGAACCTGGGTGATTACAGCGTAACGCGAGAGCTGACGGCCGGGCCGATGGGCGCGCGGTCGCTGGCGCTGAACAAACAGGCCCACACCAGCCACCTGCTGCACAGGGTTCGTACGACGGCGGGGATGAACCCTCGCACGTTTGCTGCGGCCATGGACAGGTTGCAAGTGCTCAGCGACCCGCACCTGCTGGTCGTGCAGGCGTATGGGTGGGACACTGAGAGCGGCCCGTGGGTAGTAACCGATTACACAGGCGACGCCGACGGCGTTGTTACGCTGGCGCAACTGCTGCGGCTGAAGGGGGGTTGGCTGAGCATCGACGAAACGCGGCGGGCGATCGGGCAGCTGCTGGACGCACCCTGCCTGGCGCACCGCCTGGGGCTGGCGCACGGCGTGCTGAGCATGGAGCAGGTCCACGTCGACCGTGCCGGGCGGCTTGTTATCGAGTTTTATGGTTTGGCGACACTGCTGGCGCGCGAGCCGGTTGACAGGTTGGCCACCGAGCGGGCGGAGGTTGCCTCGATCTTGAAGATCGGGTACCAGCTGTTGACGGGCTTGCTGCCGCTACACCCGGTGATTCCTGTCGAGCATGTCTGGTCGGATATCGACGAGACTTGGCGGGGGCTGTTCGAGACGGGCCTGGGGCCGACGGGGTTCACCTCGGCGGCGCACGCGTATAGCGCAGCACGCGCGTGCCGGGTTTCTGGTGATATGCACTGGGGCCTTGGCCCGGCGCGTATGGCCCTGCGCACGCTGCTGGGCACGCGGTGAGGGGAAGGTGCTTGCATACGTGCTGTGCCGAGAACCTCTGAGCTTTTGTTTGAGGGTGTTTCCGGTGTTTGAACTGGTGGCACATGCCTCCCGCCTGTGCGGGTCGCGCGGGCCTTTGCGCGCAGGCCAGAGGCCTGCTCCACCAGAGCCAGACTATCCATGCAATCATTTAGAACTTGAGGGCTTTGAGGCGTTCCATCGCCTCGCGCAAGCGTGGGGTCTCGCGGGTGAGGCTGACGCGTACGTAACTTGCGGCGGTGTCGGCAAAGCCCGCGCCGGGGACGGTTACGACCCCGGCCTCGTCGATGAGTTTCTCGACGAACTTCCAGCTGCTCATCGGCTTGCCGGCGTTCTCGCCTGCGCCCGACTCGACCGGGCAGCGTGCCCAGACGAAGATGCCGGCTTGGGGTGGTGTAACCTGGCAGCCAATGGCGCGTAGGCCAGCGACGGCGATATCGCGACGGGTGGCATACTCGGTGCGCATGGCCGCGATGATCGGGTCGTCGTAGCGTTCGAGGGCGGTTGCCGCGGCCTCCTGCACGGCGTTGAAGGGGCCGCTGTCGTAGTTGTCCTTGGTCTGCTTGAGCGCCTGGACCACGTCGGCGTGCCCGACGGCAAACCCCATGCGCCACCCGGTCATGTTGAAGGTTTTGCTCAGGGAGTGAAACTCGATGACCGCGTCGCGGTTGATGTCCACGCTCGGGCATTGGAAGATGCTCGGGCAGCTGCTCGGGCCTTGCTCGAAGTAGATTTCTGAATAGGCCAGGTCGCTGGCGACGATCACACCCTGGGCGATGGCGCGTGCGGCCAGGGTGTCGAGGTGATCAAGTGCGATGCTCGCGCCGGTGGGGTTGCCTGGGAAGTTGAGCCACATGAGTTTGGTTGCGCGTAGGAGGCTCTCGTTGAGGGTCGAGAGGTCGGGGCGCCAGCCGTTGGCCGGGGTCGTTTCGATTTTTTTCACGCGTGCGCCGGCGAGGAGGCTGGCCTGGTTGTAGACGGGGTATGCGGGTGTGAAGATGATCACGCGGTCGCCCGGGTCGACGACGCCGAGTGGCAGGTGGCTGATGCCATCTTTGCCGCCGATGGTGGCGACGATGTTTTTGGTTGGATCAACCTTGACGCCGAAGCGTTTGTGCATGAACTCGGCGGCGGCGGCGAGGAAGCGTTTGGTGCCGTAGCAGTCGGGGTATTGGTGGTTCTTGGGTTCCTGTGCGCTGGTGATGAGTTGGTCGATGACAAAGCGTGGCGTGGGCTGATCGGGGTCGCCGACGCCGAGGTTGATGACGTCCTTGCCCGCGGCAATGGCGGCGCGCTTGCGGTCGTCGATGGCGTTAAAGAGGAAGGGCGGGAGTGCACGCAGACGCTCAGAGCGCAGGCCACCCTTACGCGGGGTGGGGTCCTTAGAGGGGGCTTGCTTGGCGGTGTTGGCTGGTTTGCGGGGGTTTGGTTGTGTGCTCTTGACGCCCTTGCCGGGTGTGCGCGAGGGTGTGGGTGCTGGTGGTTTGTTGCTGCGGGAGAGGGTGGCCATGGGCAAGGCTAGATGCACGCGGGCACCTTGACCAGCGGCGAGGGTGGGCCTTGTGCCGCTACACTCGGCCCGACTTGTACCGTTCTTTTGTACCAGGATCAACCATGCTTTCTCGAACCGTAACCTGCGGGCAGATACGCGAATCCCACATCGGCCAGACCGTTCGCCTCAACGGGTGGGTCAACTCCTACCGCGACCACGGGAACCTGATCTTCATCGATTTGCGCGACCGGTACGGGTTGACGCAGTTGGTCTTTGACAAGGAGGACGCGCACAACGCCCAGGCCGAGATCATGGCGATGGCCGACAAACTCCGCAGCGAGGACGTTATCGCTATCGAGGGCCAGGTGCGCACCCGCATCGGCGGTGAGAACCCCAAGCTGCCGACGGGGAAGGTTGAGGTGGTTGTCAAAGTGCTGGAGGTGCTCAACAAGACGTCCAACCCACCGTTCCAGCCGGACGACAACGCCGCGTTGCCCAATGAGGAACTGCGGCTGACGCACCGGTACATCGACCTGCGCCGCCCGAGCATGCAGAATGTGCTCACGGCCCGGCACCGGCTCTACAAGGCGACGCGGTCCTACTTCGATGAGAACGGGTTTACGGAGGTCGAGACGCCGATCTTATATAAGAGCACGCCGGAGGGTGCGCGTGAGTTTATTGTGCCTTGCCGGAACGTGCCGGGGACGTTTTACGCGTTGCCGCAAAGCCCGCAGTTGTTCAAGCAGATTTTGATGGTGGCGGGTGTGGACAGGTACATGCAGATTTGCCGGTGTTTTCGGGACGAGGACCCGCGTGCGGATCGGCAGCCGGAGTTCACGCAGATTGACCTGGAGATGTCGTTCGTCCGGCGAGAGCACATCATCGAGATGATGGAGGGGTTTGTGCGTCGGCTGTGGCAGGAGATGGCCGGGTATGCCGTGCCGAAGATTCAGCAGATGAGTTACCGCCAGGCGATGGAGGACTACGGCATTGACCGGCCTGACACGCGGTATGACCTGAGGATCAAGGACATCAGCACCTTTGCCGCGACGGTGGATTTCAACGTCTTCAAGGCCGCACTGGAGAAGGGCAAGGACCGCCCTGCCTTCAACAGCAAGCGTGGGGTCGTCAAGGCGATGCGTGTGCCGGGGGGTGCAGAGAAGTTGACGCGCAAGATGACCGACGGGTACGCCGAGTTTGTCAAGGGCTTTGGCGCGGGGGGCGTGGCGGTTGTGAAGGTGATCAAGGGTGAGGACGGGGGAGCGAAGCTGGACACGGGGATTGCCAAGTTTTTAGAGCCGGTCAAGGGCGCGTTCCTGGAGGCGACGGTCGCGCAGATCGGGGACACGGTGCTGTTTACTGCCGATACGTACGCGGTTGCTACCAAGGCAATCGGGGAGTTGCGGCAGAAGGTTGCCCGGGACATGGGGATGGTGCCCAAGCCGGGTGCCGAGGGCGGGCCGTGGAACTTTTTGTGGGTTGTTGACTTTCCCATGTTCGAGAAGAACAAGGAGACGGGCAAGTGGGTGGCGATGCACCACCCCTTCACCAGCCCTCGCGACGACCAGATGCGGGCCTTCCTGGACGCTGACGTTGAGGACGAGGACACGATCGAGGGGATCGTCAGCGCGGGGTACGACATTGTGCTCAACGGTCAGGAGATCGCCGGCGGGAGCGTGCGTATTCATGATGGTGCCGTGCAGAGCAAGGTTTTTAAGCTGTTGGGCCTGACGCCCGAGAGCGCGCGTGAGAAGTTCAGTTTCCTGCTAGAGGCGTTGAGCTTCGGCGCGCCGCCGCACGCGGGGATTGCCTTTGGGCTCGACCGGCTGGTGATGAACTTCGTTGGCACGGACAACATCCGCGACGTGATCGCATTCCCAAAGACGCAGATCGGCGCTGACTTGATGACCAAGGCGCCGAGCCAGGTGCCGGAGAAATCGCAGAGCGAGGTGCACATCAAGAGCACTTGGGTGCCGCCGGCGAAGGGGGCTGTGCAGCCGGGGTAAACAGACCTCCCCGAGGCCGGGTATCCTCACAACATGCTCGGCGGAGCCGTAACTAATCAAACCATACCGGGCACCACGCCTGGCGACCCCGTAGCGGGCACGCTGGCCTCTGCGCGCAAGCCCATCCGGGTGCTCTCGCCCTTGGTCGCTAGCCAGATTGCCGCGGGCGAGGTTGTTGAGCGCCCGGCGAGCGTCGTCAAGGAGCTCATCGAGAACGCGCTGGACGCGCACGGCACGCGGATCGTGGTTGAACTAGAACATGGTGGGATCGAACTGATCCGCGTAACGGACGACGGGCAGGGGATCGCCGAGGGTGAACTGCGGCTGGCCCTGACGCCCCACGCGACGAGCAAGGTCGCCTCGGCCGACGAACTCGAGCACATCGGAACGATGGGCTTCCGGGGCGAGGCGCTGGCGAGCATCGCCAGCGTCAGCCGGGCGAGCATCCGCTCGCGTACGCCGCAGGCGCAGGGTGCGAGCATCATCGAGGCGGAAGGGGACGTGATCGTCGCGGTACGCCCTGCGTCGGGGCCGATTGGCACAAGCGTTACGGTGCGGAATATCTTCTTCAACACGCCGGCGCGAAGAAAGTTTCTGCGCACGCCCGCTACCGAGCAGGGGCGGTGTGCGGAGGTGGTGCGTGAGATCGCCATCGCCCACCCGGGTGTCGGGTTTGCGTTGATCGTCGACGGGCGCACGCTGCTGGACCTGCCGGCGGGGCAGACGCCACGCCAGCGCGTCTTGGACGTGCTCGGCAAGGAACTGTCGCCGCAACTGCTTGAGGTGCAGGCCGACTCGGGCGTACGGTCGCAGGCGCACGCGGGGGTGCTAACGCTCTGGGGCCTCATCGGGATGCCGAGCTTGGCGCGGGGGACGCTCAGCGGGCAGCACGTCGCCCTCAACGGGCGCGTGATCCGCGACCGGACGATCCAGCACGCGATCAAGGAGGCGTACCGCGGGCTGATCGAGCCTGGCCGGCACCCCACGGCTGTGCTGCTGCTGGAGATGGACCCGCGGGGCGTTGATGTCAACGTCCACCCCGCGAAGACGGAGGTGCGGTTTCGAGATTCCTCCCTCGTGCATGGCACGGTGCTCGGCGCGCTCCGGCAGGCCCTGCAGGGGGCCGACCTGACGGCCTCCTGGCAAGCCGAGAGCCGGGGGCACGCGTTTGCTCAGGGGTTGCTGGGCCCAGGCGTGGCAGGGGTGCCTTCCGGTGACCCGTTGCCGCGCCCGGTGGTTACCCCGGCTGTGCGTGCGGAGGAGGCCAGGAGGTTTGTCGAGGGTTTCAAGGCCCGCTACCAATCCCCCGGCGGGTCGCCTGGCGGATACCCCAGCGCGCAGGCGACGGGCGCGACGAGCGCACGCATCGACTTTGCCGCTCTGCAGGCCGCCACGGCGGGTGCAACGCCCGCGACTGCGCCCCAAACGCTCGAGCTGCTCTCGATCACGCCGACAACGCGGCCGATGCAGGTGCATAACTCATTCCTGGTAACCCAGGACGCGCAGGGGATGCTCATTATCGACCAGCACGCTTTGCACGAGCGTGTGATGTTCCAAAAGCTCCTTGCCCGTGTGCTCGGCGGGGCGAGCGTGCCGTCGGCGGATGCACCCGCTGGCTCGGCGCCGGTGCCCCAGCCGCTGGAGAGCCAGCGTTTGCTCACGCAGGTCGTCGTGCACACCGAGCCGCGTGCCGTGGAGGTTGTCGAGCACGCCCGGCCGCTGCTGGAGCGGTTGGGGATCGAGGCGCGTCCCCTTGGCCCGGCGAGTGTGGGGGTGTCGAGTTTTCCGACGTTCCTCTTTGACCGCAACGTCGAGGTCGAGCCGTTCGTTGGCGACCTGCTCGTCAAGCTCGCCGGGGATGGGTGGGCCGAGGGTTCGATCACCGACCCCGCAGCCATGGAGGGTGCCCTGGCCGAGGTGCTGGACATGATGGCCTGCAAGGCGGCGGTCAAGGCGGGCAACCAGCTCAGCGACATGGAGGTGGGCGAGCTGCTGGCCACGCGTGAGAGCATCGAGCGCATCAGCGCGTGCCCGCACGGGCGGCCCACGAGCGTCCGCCTGACGATGGGTGACCTGGAAAAACTCTTCCACCGCGGGTGAAGACTGCCCGAGGCAACTTACCCCCGCAGCGGCCCAGGGCCGATACTCTTGCCTGCAATGTCAACAGCGACTATCCAAACCTCCCCCCCGACCACGCACCACTCCGTCGGCAGCGAGCTGCAGGCAAGCCCGGCCGTCGCTGCCGCCATCGCGCAGATCACCGCAGCCGTGCGCCAGGCGAGCGTGCAGATCACCGGCGAGCGTGGCCCACGGAGCGATGCGTCTAAGGTCTGCTATGAGCAGATGATGCACCACGCCGGGGACGTGCGTGGGCGGGCGTTGCTTTATCCGTATATCGGCTCTGGGCTGGGCAACGGCGCGCTCGTCGAGCTGGCCGACGGGTCGGTCAAGTGGGACATGATCACCGGCATCGGGGTGCACTTCTTTGGGCACAGCGACCCGGACATCATCGAGGCCTCTCTCCGCGGGGCGATGGGCGACACGCTCATGCACGGCAACCTGATGGCCAACGCCGAGGCCTTTGGTTTCATGGAAAAACTCAGCACGCTGGCCCAGCGCAGCAGCCGGCTCAAGCACGTCTATTGCGCAACCAGCGGATGCATGGCCAACGAGAACGCGGTGAAGGTTTGCTTCCAGAAGCACGCCCCCGCCTCGCGTGTGCTGGCGTTCAAGGACTGCTTTATGGGGCGGAGCGTAACGATGAGCCAGATCGGCGACGCCGCGGCCAACCGTGTGGGCATCCCGCTGAGCACGCAGGTTGACTACATGCCCTTCTACGACCCTCTTGCCGCTGAGCGCATGGGGCCGGGGGCCGCGGGGCACAAGCGCTACATCGATATGTGCGTCTGGCACCTTCGGCAGTACATCGAGCGCTACCCCAAGCAGCACGCCTGCTTCATCTTTGAGCTGATCCAAGGGGAGGGTGGCTTCAACGTCGGCACGCGCGATTACCACAAGGCGCTGATGGAGGTGTGCAAGGAGAACAGCATCGCCGTGTGGGACGACGAGATCCAGACCTTCGGGCGAACTGAGCAGATGTTCGCCTATGAGCTCTTTGACCTTGGGCAGTACGTCGACGTTTTTTGCGTCGGCAAGATGACGCAGGTCTGCGCGACGATGTTCACGCCTGAATACAACCCAGGCCCGGGCCTGCTCTCGGGCACGTTCATCGGCGGCGCGAGCCAGTTCCGCGCGGGCACGCGCGTGCTCGAACGCCTGGACAACCCGGCCAACTACGGCCCCGCCGGCCTGTTTGCTCGCCACCACGCACGCTTTGGCCAGGAGGTCCAGAAACTCGTCGCCAAACACCCCGACTGGTTCCCCACGAGCAGCCCCAAGTGGGGCCAACTCGCCACCAGCAACGGGCAGCTGTGGGGTGGCATCGGCGGGATGATGAAGTTCACCCCCTTCGCCGGGGACAAGGACAAGGTCATGAAGGCGACGAAGATGCTTTTCGAGGAGGGTGTCATCACGTTCTATTGCGGGCACGGCCCGTACCACCTGCGCATGCTGCCGCCGTTGCCTGTTTTCAACGAGGCGGACTGGCCGCGGGTGTTTGCGTGTATTGAGCGCGGGCTGGCGAGGGTGGCGGTCTAACGCGGCAGAGCCGCTAAGAAACCGCCCGCCTGGCCATCAAAACCCGCTCGTGCCCCTCCAGGTCCTTGATGATCTGCGCCCCGGCCAGCCCGGGCTGTGCGTATACAAGTTCCAGAACCTCTCCACCCGTGCACGCGGCGATCTCGACGAGCAGCATACCCCCCGGCGCGAGCCACTCGGCTGCCTGCTCGATCAGCGGGCGCACGAAGGTCAGGCCGTCTATGCCGCCTCGCAGCGCGAGCGCCGGCTCGTGGTCCTTGACGTTCGCCGGCACCGCGTCCCACTCATGGTCGGGGATGTAGGGGGGGTTGCTGACCAAGTAACCCAGCGTCCCGCGCAGCGATGGCGGCAACGCCCCGAGCAGGTCTCCCTCGTAAAACTCCACCCGTTCACCCACGCCCAGTCTTTGCGCGTTCGCCCGCGCCACGGCCAGCGCGTCGCCCGAGGCATCGCTGGCGTGTGCCCGCGCACCCTTGATGTTCTTGGCCAGCGCCGCCGCGATGCACCCCGACCCGGTGCAGATGTCCGCGATCGCGGGCTCCTTGGCCCCCTTCCCACGCGCGTCCTGCAGCACCGTTTCGACGATCACCTCCGTGCACGGCCTCGGGATCAGCACGCGCCTGTCCACCGCGAACGGCAGGCCAAAGAACCACCCCTGCCCCGTCAGGTACTGCACAGGCTCGTGCCGGAGAGCACGCTGGACCAGCCCGCGGAGCGTCGCCAGTTCTGACTGCGACGCCGGGCGGTCGGGGTCCATGTAGAGTTTGAGTCGTTCGGTGCCCAGCACGTGCGCGAGCAGAATCTCGGCGGCCAGGCGGGGTGAGTCCATCGCCCGCGATGCGAAGGCCTGCTGAATCCACCCCAGCAGCCTGCGCGTATCCCACCCATCGTGCCCGGCCACCCCGGCGGCGGTGGGGGGGGTAGTTGGTGTGGGGGTTGCCCGTGCGTCGGCCATGCCGGGAGTGTAGAGTCATAGATCATCGGCACCCGCGCAGTGTGCAGGGGTGCCCGGAGAGGTGCGGATGCGTTCTGCCCGAGTCAGCATGTGGGACCACCTGGACCTGGCCTACCCGCCGCCGGACCACACCCTGGCCGGCCACGGGCGACGGGCCAATGCCCGCCGGTGCGCCGCACGCACGCACCCTTACGCCGAGGCGATGCGAGAAATCGAAACCCTCGGCACCGGCGCGCCCCGAGTCCACGCCACGCTCTTGGCCCTGGGCCAAGAGCACCACCGCCGGCATGCGCACTGGCTCACACGCCGGGTCAGCCAAGATCACCCCCCAGGCCCGGCCCTGCTCATCGGCCTTGTCGGGTTAATCCTGCCCGTTGTGCTTCTCAGCGTTGTTGCCAGCGACCCGGGGCAGGGGGTACAAGACCTGCGTGGGTGGCCGATGGCTCTGATGGCACTGCCCATCGCCCTTCCCTCTGCCTTGCTCACGCTCCGGGCCTTGGCGCGCGGGGATCGGAGTGGTGTGGCCGTCGGCATGGGCCTTGTGCTCGCTGCCGGGGGTGTGCTTGTGCTGGTGCGAGAAGTCGATGCACTGGCCGTGGCACGCTGGTGGGCCGCCCTGGCCATCAGCTCGGCGGTGGGGCTTGCGGGCATCGTCGTGATCGTCCAGGCGATGCGTCAGGACGGCGACACGAGCACCCCCCGCATCCCAGCCTGCCTGCAAAAACGCCGATGCCCCGACTGCGCCCTCAACCTCGATACCACGCCCCCGGCCATTAAGCCCCAACTGCTCAACAACATCGACATCGGCCCGAACGCATGCCCCCGCTGCGATTGTGCCTGGCCCCTTGTCCCGCCACCGGCGGGCCTAGCGGACCGCGATATGCCCGAGAGCCAAAGCCACCACGACGACCCGCCAAGGCCCGTCCTCCCAAACCCTCACTTGCTCCCGGGCGGCAACGGGCGCAGCCCCGTTACGCGAGCGATCAACCCGCTGCCCAGATAAAGCAGCGGCGTGATACCGACGGCGATCAAGAACTTGAGCGTGTACCCCGTCGCCGCGGTGCTGAGCACCTCACCCATCCCCATCGCCGCCGGGCCGTCCGCCTGCGGGAAGAGTTGCCGGCTTACGCGGAAGGCGAGCCAGGTAACGACAAATGAGTCGATCATCTGCGAGAAGATGGTGCTGCCCGTCGCCCGCACCCACATGTGCTTGCCCTTGGTCATCCGCTTGAAAAGCCCGAAGAGGAAGATGTCCGCAAAGCTCCCCACGATGTACGCGCACAGCGAGGCGATGTACATCACGCTGGCGGAGTTAAAGACGGCGTCAAACGCCCCGGCCGAGACGTTGAAGGGGACATCCCAGTGTGGCATTGCCCGCGCCGTCTGCATCACACCGAACGCCCCCATCGCCATGGCAAACGAGATGAGCACGATCCGCCGGGCGGCCTTCTTGCCGTAGTAGTCGTTGACCCAGTCGGTGATCAGGAACGTGATCGGGAACGTCAGCATCCCGCAGGTGTGCTCGATGGTCGTTTTGCCAAAGATCGAGAAGGGGAGCTGGAACTGGAAGAGCTTGATCCCCACGACATCGGCGATCAGCAGGCACATCACACTGGCGCACGCCAGCACCGTGTAGACCAGCGCGTGCCTTGGCAGCACGGGCACGCCGGGGTGGGGTAACACATCGGCTTGTTGGCTGGCCATAGGCACAATCCTTGCCACCCCAAAGCCCCCGGGCCAGACCCTGACCCAGGTGGCCCACCAGCAAAGCATGGCAAGCGTCTAAACTTCCCGCATGGCCACCACAAGCCCCACGCTGACGACCGCGACAACCGAGTTTGAGAAGCTCGACCGCTGCGCAACTCTTGACCATCGCCCGCGCGTGCTGCTGGGCAAGATGGGCCTGGACGGGCACGACCGGGGGGTCAAGGTCATCGCCCGTGCGCTGCGCGACTCGGGGGTGCACGTGATCTATTCGGGCCTTTGGCAGACGCCGCGCAGCCTGGCGATCTCTGCGCGTGATGAGGACTGCGACGTGATTGCCGCGAGCATGATGAGTAACAGCCACCTTGTCCTTGGCCCGCGTCTGATCGACGACCTGGCCGCGCTGGGCAGGCCGGATATCCCCGTTTATATGGGTGGCATCCTGCCGAGCGAGGACATCCCGACGCTCATGGCCAAGGGGATCGCCGCGTGCTTCACCACGGCCACGGGGCTGATGGACATCGTCAACGCCGTGAAAGGCGCGACCATACCAAGGCCCCAGACCGTCCCCGGCGGTCACCCTGCAGCGCAACTCGCCCGCGACATCTCCTTGGCCCACGCGGGCCACCCGCTGCGTACGGGCGTGCGCAAGGCCAAGCCCCAGCGGGTCATCGGCGTTACCGGCTCACCCGGCGCGGGCAAGAGCACGCTGGTCGCGGCCCTTGCTGGCGAATACACCCGCCGGGCGCAGGCCGATGCAAGCCTCGGCCGTGCGGCGGTCGTTGCCTTTGACCCGATGAGCCCGATCACCAGCGGCGCACTGCTGGGCGACCGCCTGCGCGTGGACTTCAACAACCTCGGCGATGCCCTCTTCTACCGCTCCCTGGCTATCAACAGCGAGGACTATGCCACGCTCGATGACATCCTCCAACTCATCGGCGGCGTCGCGGGCGTCGACGGGCAGCCGATGTTCAAGACCGTCTTTGTGGAGACTGTCGGGGCGGGGCAGAACGAGACGCGCATCCGCAAGCACGTGGGCACGACGCTGGTCGTTCTCACGCCGGGCATGGGCGACGCCGTGCAGATGGACAAGGCGGGGATCCTGGAGATCGCCGACGTCTTCGTCTGCAACAAGGCCGACTATCCGGGGCAGAACGAACTGGTCAAAAACCTCCGCGACGTTGCGGGCCGACGCCCCGTGCTCGAAACCGTCGCCACCATGGGCACTGGCGTGCCGGCCTTGCTGGACATGGTCCTGCAACGGAGCACGTAACGCACCTGTTCGGCAAGGCCCAGTGGGCATCGCGTCGGCCCGCCCGGGTCGCAAACCGTCTACCCCACCGCCGGGATTTGTCCGGCCCCGCGATCGCACCTAGACTACCTGTAGTTCTTTGACAGTTTGTTACAGGTTCCACATGACCAACAGCCGTCATCATGCCCGCTAACCCACTCACCATCGTGGTGAGTGGGTGGTCCGTTCCGGGTCCGCACCCGGCACGTCCCGCAGCGTCCGGTGCTGCCCAAGGGGTTTTCCCTTTAGGCAGGCCCCTTGAGGAGGTGCCCACCCCGCACTGACCTGATCGGGCAAACCCGGTGGCCCTGCCGAGTCGTCGGCAAGGCTGGCCCAGACGGCCACGCGAACCCCTGTCGCGTGGTTTTTCGTTTTGCAAGACCCTCATTCTGCTAACCCCTAGCACCCAACACCTAACCCCTTCTCCCCCCGCCCCCACAACCCACCAACCAAAGAGCCCCGATTCATGAACACCTCTGAAATGATGCGCATCCTCGACTCGATCGCCCGCGAGCGCAAGATCGAAAAGGCCGTCCTGCTCAAGGACCTCGAGCAGGCGATGGCCTCGGCCGCACGCAAGCACTTCAACACGCTGGACACCGAAGAGTTCCGCTGCGAGGTCGACCCGATCACCGGCGCCATCAGCCTCTCGCGCCACGGCGAGGCGATGGACATGAAGCCCGCCGAGCTTGGCCGCATCGCCGCGCAGACCTTCAAGCAGGTCATGATCCAGCGCTTTCGCGACGACGAACGCAACAGCCTGCTCACCGACTTCGGCAAGCGCGTCGGGGAACTGGTCTCGGGCGTCGTCCAGCGTTATGACGGCGGGGCGATGGTCGTAACCATCGACCGCGCCGAGGCGTTCATGCCCCGCAGCGAGCAGATCCCCGGCGAGGTCTTCCAGCCCAACGACCGCGTCCGCTGCCTCTGCCTGGACGTCCGCGACGCCGGCAGCCAGATCAAGATCGTCCTCAGCCGTGCGCACCCGGACTTCATCAAACGCCTCTTCGAGGTCGAGGTCCCCGAGGTCGCCGAGAAGATCATCGAGGTCAAGGCGATGGCCCGCGAGGCCGGGTACCGCACCAAACTCGCCGTTGCCAGCGTTGACAGCAAGGTTGACCCCGTCGGCGCGTGCGTCGGCGTCCGTGGCAGCCGGATCAAGAACATCGTCGACGAGCTCAACGGCGAGAAGATCGACATCGTCCGCTGGAACGAGAGCAGCCAGATTCTCATCGGCAACGCCCTCAAGCCGGCCGAGGTTGCCGAGATCAGTCTTTGCCTTGAGCTGGGCCGGGCCACGGTTGTCGTGCGTGAGGACCAACTGAGCCTGGCGATCGGCAAGCGTGGGCAGAACGTCCGCCTGGCCGCACGCCTGACGGGGTGGGATGTGGACATCCTCACCCCCGACGAGTTCAACAAGGGGCTGGACACGATGGCCCAGACGCTCGTCGGCGTGGAGGGGATCACCGAAGAGATGGCCGACCGCCTGGCCGCGCTCGGCATGGTCAGCGTCTTTGATATCGAAGAAGTCGGCGCCGACGTGCTGGTCAAGGAACTGGGCATCGAGCCAGCCACCGCCCAGGCCGCAGTCGAGGCCGCGGGGATCAAGGCCAAGGAGGTTGCCGAGACGCAGCAGCGCGAGAAGGAAGAAAACGAGGCGAAGAAGCGCCTCGACGAAGAGGCCGCACGCAAGGTCCTCGAAGAGGGTGGTGCGCCCATTGCCGATGGAGAGGCCACCCTCCCCACAACGCTCTCAGACGATGCCCGCGCTGCCAACATCCTCGGCGGGGGCTGAACGATCCACCACGCCTGCCCCGGGCCAACCGCCCCGGGCCGGCCTTTGCCCTGCTGGCCTTCGGGCCTGCCAGGGCGTCTGACGGCGACTCTTGCCCTGACCCCGGAGCGAATTCTTGGCCAAGCGGATCAGCGACATTGCGAAAGAGCTCAACCTCCCCTCCAAGGCGATCATCCAAAAGTGCCTGGACGAGGGGATCCCTGCCGACAAGGTCAAGGGGCACGCCAGCACCGTCTCGGCTGGGCTGGAGGCCTCGATCCGCGAGTGGTTCAGCAACGCCGCCCCCGCCACGGCCGTCGAGACCAAGGAACACCACGACGCCCAAGAAGTGCGTGCCGCCACCCCGGCCAGCAAGCGCAAATCCACGTCCAAAGCAGTCAGCACACCCGACTCCACCTCGGGCGAAGCCGGCGGCGGCACGGCCACCGTTGAGGGGGTCGCCCCGAGCATCGCACCACCACCGGCACCGCCGCGCGTCAAGGTCGTCCCCGGCACGGGCCTAACCCCGCCCGGCAAGATCGATCTCCCTGCCGTTGCGCCCGCGCGCGTCGCTACCCCCGCTGCCCCGATCACCAGCGAGGCCGTCGCAGGGCACGCAACGCAGATTCCCAAGCCCCCGGCACCAGCCCCGACGCCACCGCCGCCCGGCGGCTCTGCCCCCACCCCCCCGCAGGGCGCGCTCGGCAGCATCGTGCAGTCCCCGACCAACCAGCCTCCCAGCAGCGTCCCGGCGTTTATGCGCGGGCCGATCCGCCCCGCACCCCAGAACATCCCCACGCGCCCGACGGTCATCAAGCCCGCCGGCACGATGCTGACAACGAAGGCCAAGGTCGAACTCTCCGGCCCTAAGGTCGTCCGCATCGAGCAGGCCGAGACGCTCCCCGAACGCCGGCCCGCACGCACCGGGGGCTTCACTGGCACCGGGGGCCCGGCCAACCGCGCAGGCCGGGGGATCATCGCCGGCCCCGGCGGCGGTGGTGGCATGGGTGGTGGCGCAGGTGGCGCCAACGACGCCCGGCGGAACAAACGCCGAGGCCCAGGTGGCCCCGGCGGCGCGCCCGTCGTGCCACCCAAGCGCAAGATCCGCGAGAACACCGACGAGCTCTCGACCGTCGGCGGCACGGGCTTTACCGAGGCCGACCTGGCCGCCCGCGAGCAGGCTCTTGCGCGCAGCGCGGGGTATCTCAAGCAGCGCCGGCGCGAGGCCCGCGCCCGCACCGAGGCCGCCGGCGCACGCTCGGCGGGCGAAACGCTCGACAGCACCGTCGAGATCACTGAGCCGTTTACGATCAAAGACCTCTCGGCCGCGTCGGGCATCCGCGCGGCGGACATCATCAAGAAGCTCTTCATGCAGGGCGTGATGGCGACGGTCAACTCGGGTATTGACCCGGCCAAGGCCCAGGAGGTGATGATCGACTTTGACATCGAGCTGATCGTCAAGGCCGCCAAGAGCGCCGAGCAGGTGATGACCGATGAGTTTGCCGCTCGCGTCCGCGCCGACGAGCGCACACGCTCGGCGGTCGTAACGATCATGGGCCACGTCGACCACGGCAAAACCAGCCTGCTCGACGCCATCCGCAAGGCCAACGTCGCCGCGGGCGAGGCCGGGGGGATTACGCAGCGCACCAGCGCGTTCAAGGTTCCCATCGAGATCAACGGCATCACCAAGAGCGTCGTCTTCATCGACACGCCGGGCCACGAGGCCTTCACACAGATGCGCTCGCGCGGGGCGAATGTTACGGACGTGATCGTACTGGTCGTCGGCGCGCCCGAGGGGGTTATGCCCCAGACGATCGAGAGCATCAACCACGCCCGCGCCGCCGGGGCGCAGATTGTCGTTGCGCTGAACAAGATCGATAGCCCGCAGGCGACGGACGCGCAGGTCAACAAGGTGCTTGGCCAGCTGGCCGAGCAGCAGCTCAACCCCGTTGAGTGGGGTGGTCAGACCGAGGTGATCCGCACCAGCGCGACCAAGAAGACGGGGATCAACGAACTTCTGGAGATTCTGGACCTGCAGAGCGACGTGCTGCAACTCAAGGCCGACTTTGCCGGGCCCGCACGCGGGCGGGTCATCGAGTCGAGCGTCAGCGAGGGGCGTGGGGCGGTGGCGACGATCCTGATCCAGGAGGGTGAGCTCAAGGTCGGCGACTTCATCGTTGCCGGGCGTGCTTTCGGGCGTGTGCGCGACCTGCTGGACGACACGGGCGCACGGATCAAGATCGCCGGGCCGAGCACGCCGGTGCAGGTCTCGGGCCTGGACGAGGTTCCCGCGGCGGGTGATGCGTTCTTTGTAACCGAGAGCCTCGACAAGGCCGAGGACGCGGCCCAGCAGCGGCGCGACCGCGACCGCGAGGCGAGCCTGCACCAGCCCAAGGTAACCCTCGACAGCCTGTTTAGCCAGATGAAGGACGCGGAGATCAAGGAGATCCTCGTCGTGCTCAAGGCCGACGTGCAGGGGTCGATCGACGCGATCAGCACGCAGGTGGAGAAGCTCTCGACCGACGAGGTCAAGGTCCGCGTGCTGCACAAGGCCGTGGGGGGGATCAACGAGAGCGACGTGATATTGGCCGAGGCGAGCAAGGCCGTCATCGTGGGCTTCAACGTCATCGCGTCGGCCAAGGCGCGTGCCTCGGCGGACATCAAGGGCGTCGAGGTCCGCACGTACCAGGTGATCTACGACATCCTCGACGACGTGAAGAAGGCCGCCAGCGGGATGCTCGAGCCGGAGATCCGCCAGGACGTGCTCGGCCACGCCGAGGTCCGCAAGGTCTTCAACGTTTCCAAGGTTGGCACCATCGCGGGCTGCTATGTAACCGACGGCATCGTCCAGCGCGACGCGCTCATCCGCGTAACACGCCAGGGCGTCGTCATCGTCAACGATCGCGTCCTGGAACAACTCAAACGCTTCAAGGACGACGCCAAGGACGTCAAGGCCAACATGGAGTGCGGCATGAAGATCGTCGGGTACGACGATATCAAAGAGGGCGACGTGCTGGAGTGCTACAAGAAAGTCGAGATCAAACGCACGCTGTGACCGCGCCGGGTACCCCCACGCTCCGCGTGGGGAGCGGTTTAATGCCACCCTACCGGCAAAACCTACAAGCGTGCCGGGTTCCCACTCACCCCTCGGCCCATCCCATGCACCTCGCCCTGCTCACCTTCGAGGTCCACATCCCCTCCCCCGAGTCGATCAAGGACAAACGGCGGGTTGTGCGGTCGATCAAGGACCGCCTGCACCGGGAGCACCAGGTCAGCGTCGCTGAGGTCGCGTTCTTGGACAGCATGCACGTCGCCGGGATGGCCCTGGTGCTTGTCAACCGCGATGCCACGTTCTGCCAGAAGGTGCTCGATACCATCGAGGCCAAGCTCCGCGCCCTGCCCGAGGGGCGCCTTGGCGAGTGCCAACGCGAAATCCTCCCCGCCTCGGCGCTGCCGGGCGCGTTCACAGGCGACGACGGCGAGCCACTCTGGACCGAGAACGAACGCCGGGGGGATGAAACCTGACCCGGCTCGGGCCGAGGCCTGGGCTCCGTCGGCTCAACGGCCCGAGTTTCACCCCCGATCCACGCTACTTGTTGTTCCCACTCTGATTGCCAACCCCCGCCGACCTCCACGGCACCGGCGTCCCGCTGTGGTCCACGCAGACCATCACCAGTTGTGCCGACGTAACACCCACCACCGCCCCGGTATCGTGCCGCTCGGCCTGCACGTCGATGGCGACCGTTACGCTGGTGTTACCCTCTCGCACGGTGTGTCCATAGAAACTGACGACGTCTCCGATGAGCACGGGGGCCTTGAACTCGACGCGGTCGATCGCCGCGGTCACCCACTTGTGGTGGCGGTGGCGCAGGGCCTGCACAAACCCCGCCTGGTCGATGTAGCTGAGGATCACGCCGCCGAAGATTGTTTGGTAGTGGTTGGTGTCCTTGGGCATCATCACCACACGCAGGACGAGTTCGGGGGTGTTTGGCTCGGGGTGGATCGGCATGCCCGAGGGTAGATCATGCCAGCATGACAGGCGGCCTCGACCGATCTAGAGTTAGCACCAGGGCCGATCCCTTGCCGGTGTAGCTCAGTGGTAGAGCATCGCTTTTGTAAAGCGATGGTCGCAGGTTCGACTCCTGTCACCGGCTTTCTCCCTCGACCTTCTCTCGGCCTCGCCGGCCCGAGAACCCTCGGCCTGGGCTTCTGCCTTCCCGTGGCCCCCCGGCTCGACACCGGGCACCGGGTGCCGTATCCTCCTGACCCACCAGACCCCAGATGAACCCTGGTGGGGCCTTGGGCGCGTGCCGGAGTGGCCAATCGGGGCAGACTGTAAATCTGCTAGCTTAACGCTTTCGGGGGTTCGAATCCCTCCGCGCCCACTTGAAACAAAGCCGGCCCGTGCATTGAGCGCGGGCCGGCTTATTCGTTATCGATCTGACTATCGCTCTACGCCGGGCGGTGTGGGGCCGTACCATTCGCCTGTGCGTGGCCCCTGGGCACCCGCAACAGGAGCATCGCAATGGCCGGGATCAGCAAACAAGGCGGGCAGCGTACCAACACCACCGGCGCGAGCGGGCAGAAGAGGCGTTCGCCTACTAGTACGCCGCACACGGGCAGCCGGGTGGAGCCTTCGCACGTCGCGGAGCGCACGCGCGAGGTGCAAGAGCGGAAGGTCGCCGGGCAGGGTGGCAAAAGGACCAGCCCAAAGGCCGCCAAAGCCACGGCCAAGCCCGCCAAGAAGAAACGCTGACTTCACGCTCGGGCACAGCGCAGCCGCTGGACGTGTGGCACAACCACACCCTCCCAACGTGTTCACTCCCCAGGCTTGGGGACCACGCCAATCACAGCGAGCAGCCCCATCGCTATTGAGCAGGCGATCGAGATAGCCGTGCAGAGAGCCATGGAGCCTAGCCACGCCCGGTGCTGCCGCATCCCGTACAAAAGAGTTGAAATACACCCAAAGATAATAAGCACAAAGAGCAGAATAACGACAGCTAGACCACCGATCGCAGAGCTGAAGCCCGGGCGCCCCCCGCCTGGCGTAGCCGCAGCACCCTCACCCCCACCCGCAAGGTTGAAGGCAAAAACAAGCATTACTATCCCCAACACCACCGGTGCCAGAATCACAAACGATCCGGACAACGCAGGCAGCATCTGCCGATCGATAAACGCAAAGACCACACACGTGATAAACGTCGCGGAGGTAAAGACACTCAGCGCCAATGACAGTGGCACCCCGGCATCACCGGCCCACGGCGCAAACATGCCGCAGGCAACCAGCACCAGACCCACCCCCAGCAGCACCTTCCCCGCAGTATTGTCCGCGTTCGCCAACTCCTCCCTGCTCGCCTTCAACTTTGGGGCCTTCTGAACCTGCGTCGCCACCTTCCCCCGGCGTTCCTTGTCATACCCGCACTTGATGCAGATGCGAGCCGATGGGTCCAGCTCCCCGCTGCACCCTGGGCAGCGCAACTCCTTGGGCACCTCTAGACGGATCGCCTCCGCCCGCGCCTCCACCGCCGCCGCGGCTGCAAGGTCGATCCCGTCAAAGCCCGCGCCGCCGTCCTCCCCATAACGCGTCTCGTCTGAACCACCACCAGCACCCGCGGCCTTCTGGCTCGCCCGCGCCTCCTCCTTGGCAACGCACGGCTTGCACCAGTATCGCCCGGCCTCGTCCTTGACCCTCGGCAGCGCGGCGACATCCTGCCCGCACGACGTGCAGACCTTCGCCACAGCCTGTACTGCTACAGGACGTGCCGCTTTACCAGTGCCCGAGGATGTCGGTTGTCCACCAGCCATATGCCCCTCCCTGAGAGTAAGAAAATATTCCTTGCTAGTATACCCTAAAGCCGATTCGCCGAGAGGTTCAACCGGCGCGGCGGGCTGATCGTGGGCCTGGGCCATGCCTGCCTTGTGCGGCTTGCGGTCGGGGGCCTACCATCGCCTCGACATGGCGATCAAACCTGAAGATACTTACACCATACCCGCACCGCCGCCCAGCAGCGTTGAGAGCCTTTATCTCCGCGAGGTTTTCACGGGCCTGGGCATCACCATGCGGCACCTGCTGACGAGCATCGGCCAGGGCAGAACCAGCCGAACGATGCAATACCCCGAGCAACGCCGGGAGGACCTGCCCGTTGAGAAGGGGGGGATCAACGCGTCCAACTTCCGCGCCTTCCACCGCCTGAACAAGGACGAGGCTGGCCGCGTCAAGTGCGTTGCCTGCATGATGTGCCCGACGATCTGCCCGGCCAGGTGCATCCACATTGTCGCCGGTGAAAGCCCGTGGGACGACCGCGAGAAATACCCAGTCAAGTTCGAGATCGACGAGCTCCGCTGCATCTACTGCGGCATGTGCGAAGAGGCCTGCCCCGTCGACGCCATTGAACTCACACCCGTCTATGACATCGTCGGCATGACCCGCCAGGAGATGATCTTCGACAAAGAAAAACTCCTGAAGATGTACGACCTGACGATCAACAACAAGCCGATGTGAACCGCAATGAACCCCTCCCCGGAGGGGAGGGGCAGGGGTGGGGTTGATTCAACTTACAGTCTGTGCCAAACAAAAAACGCCCCTGACCATCTGGTCTAGGGGCGTTTGTGTATTAATGTCAACCGACCATCATCTCAGCGACGACGGCGGGCAAGCATCAGCCCGCCCAAGCCAAGCAGTGCCGCCGCGCCCGGCGTGGGCACCACGTTAAAGCCGACGACAAATTTGTAGTCGAAACTCTGCGTGTGCCCGTCGACTTGCGTTGTCGCACCATCGAACCCATCGGGAAGCGCCACGGCCGCCGCGGCATCGCCCGTGAGCGTCGCCCCACCCGAGTCCGTGCCCGAGTCATTGTCCCCAGAGATGACCAGGAAGTAGTTCCCGGGCAGGAGGTTGATGTTGAAGATCGACGACATGAACTCCCCGCCGGCCGGGTTTCCGTCATCGTTGAAGGCCAGCACCCTGCCGGTGGAGTCCACCAGCCAGAGTTCGCTGTTGCCGGCCCCGCTGGGGTTGAGCGAATAGATCGAGGCAACGACCATCGCGCTGCCGGTAACGGTGAAACCGAACCAGTCCACGTCCCCGGCCATGCCGGGCGTGTTGGGGGTGCCGAGCGTGCCCGGCGTGATGGTCCCGTCGATCAGGATCGAACCGCCGGGGATGTTAAACGTCCCGATCGGGTTCGCCGTTGCGGCGGTGTTGTTCGGTTCGCTCTCAAGGATCAGGCTGGCGTTGGCCGTCCCGGCCGCAGCAGCAAGGCCCACGATGGTCAGTGCAACAATGTTCTTCATCTGTTCAACTCCTTTATTTGACTTGTTAGATTCACATTTCCGGATCACAACGCCTAGTAGGCACCTGCTCACCAAGCTCTGGCCCGAGCCCCATCTGCCGCGCTACGCACGCACAGAGAGCCCTAGCTGATTCACCTACCGGAGCAACACTGCCCGGGGGGTGCGCAACGAACCAAATAGCCCATGCACGTGGTGCAGGGATATGCCGCTTGGAATGAGACAGCCCCTTCCCAGGCGACGCGACAGAACAAATATAACACACGTTTGCATCCCCGACCACAAAAAACGACAGGTTTACGCAAAATAAACGCTTCTCAGGTCAATCGCTCACCCACCAGCACCACGCAACCCCCGCCCGCTGATGCGGGCAGGCGTCCGCCGTTTATGCATAATTAGGAAATAGAAAGCCCCCGCGTCATACAACACGGGGGGCTTTAATTTGTCTGCGGAGTGATCGAGTAGTGTGCACTCGCCACTAAAAAGGCCGCGCGAGCGAGGCCTGGGGCACATGGTCAACCCGGTTCACCGACGCCGACGGGCGATGGCCAGCCCGCCAAGGCCAAGCAGAGCCGTGGCGCCGGGGGTGGGGATCACGTTGAAGCCAACGAGGAACTTGTAGTCGAAGCTCTGTGTGTGCCCGCTCAACTGCGTGGTGTTGCCCGCGAACCCGTCGGGCAGGTTGCTGGCATTACCATCGTTGTACCCGGATAACGCCAAGAAGTAGGTGCCCGGGGCGAGGTTGAACTGGATCAGCGAGCTCATGTACGGCGAGCCGCCGCCGGGGTTGCCGTTGTCGTTGTAAGCCAGGATCGTCGTCCCATTGCTACCAACGAGCCACAACTGGCTGTCGGCCATGGTGTTGTTGAGCGAGAAGATCGAGGCGACAACCGTTGATGTGCCCGTTACCGTAAAGGTGAACCAGTCCACATCACCGGGCGTGCCTGGCGCACCTGTCTGCTGTTGCAACGTCCCGGGGGTGATCGTGCCGTCGATCAGCACCGAACCGCCGGGGATGTTGAACGTCCCGATCGGGTTGGCCGTGGGGGCCGTGTTGTTTGACTCGGCCTCAAAGACCAGACTAGCGTTTGCAGTGCCAGCGGCGGTAGCAAGCGCGATAACACCAAGAGCAGTAATGTTTTTCATTTGAATCACTCCTTCCAAACGTTGTCAGCACCAGACCCGCGTAGGAATCCTCCAACGCACAGGCCTGCCGGCGTTTGAGAGAACGCACAGCACACACCGGGACGACGCGGCCCGATGATCGCGGAACTGGACAAACCACACCGCTTCCCGGCGGTATGGTTCGCTTTGGAATGGACAAGTCCCTTCCCAGCGACGCGACGGTCTAACATACCTCCAAAATATCGGCAAGGCAACCAGCTAGGTGTTGATTTACAAAAAATATACAATCACCGAGCAATCGCACCTTAGTGCTTGGTAATCTGGGCAAGCTCTGAGATAAATGCGAGGGCTGACATCCTAACGAAATCCTTCCATTCATTCGATTCCGCTGGATTATCGGGCGTTGATTTCTGATAGATGACCGATCGGCTTGCCGTGACGAGCACTCCGGCTGTGGGGGCGAGCTGGCCTGGGCGGAGCATTCCTTGGATATCACCGGCCGAGCCACCCTGGGCACCGTAGCCCGGGATGAGGAAGATTTGGTTGGGCATCCTATTGCGTAAAGCCTTGGCATCGCTGGCCTTGGTCGCGCCGACCACGGCACCGACACTGCTCAGGCCCGATGTGCCACTTCCACCCATTTGGGTGTTCCCTAGCCGGGTGACCTGCTCGGCGATCAACTCGGCAACGCTCGGGCCGGCGGCCAATGGTTGGGCCTGGACCTCATCAGAGCCTGGGTTACTGGTGCGAACGAGCACGAAAAGGCCCCGATCGGGGCGTAAAAACGGTTCGATCGTGTCTGGCCCAAGATAGGGATTCACGGTCAGGGCATCGGCACCGATCTGATCAAAGGCGGCGGCGGCATAGTGCTCGGCGGTGATACCGATGTCTGCCCGTTTGGCGTCCAGGATCACAAGCAGACCCCGGCTGCGGGCGTGGAAGGCCGTTTCCTCGAGTTGGGCGTAGCCCCGGTGGCCGAAGCGCTCAAAGCAGGCGGATTGGAGTTTGATGATCGGGACAACATCGGCGACGGCGTCGATGACGCCGCGGGCGAAGGTGCCGATGGCGGTGTGCGGATCACCTGTGCGCAGCGGTGGGGGGAGTTTGTCCAGAACGGGGTCGATGCCGACGCAGGCGAATGTTCCGGTGCGGGCGATGGCCGAGGCGAGGCGGTCGGCGAAGTTCATGGTTGAGGTTATGGCTTGACGGCGCGGTGGCAGATGCAGGTGCCGAGGGTGAGGGCCCAGTGCTGGGCTTGGGTGAAGCCGGTGCTGGAGAAGAGTTGGGTGAGTTGGTCGCGGTCCAGGAACGTTGCGACGCTGGTGGGGAGGTATTTATATGCGCCGCTTTTATCGCGGCTGATGAGCGTGGCGGTGGTGGGCATGATGTGCTTGGTGTAGAGGTCGTTGGCCCAGCGGACCAGGGGGTTGCGTGGGCGGTCAAACTCCAGGACGATGAGCCGGCCGGCGGGTCGGAGGACGCGGAAGAACTCCTTGACGGCCTGCTGCGGGGACTGCACGTTGCGCAGGCCGAAGGCGATGGAGAGGACGTCGAAGGAGTTGTCGGGGAAGGGGAGGTTCATGGCGTCGCCCTGGATGTAGTCGATCCCTTGGTCGGTTGGGCGTGCGCGTTTGGTGCGTGCGATGTCGAGCATCTGGGGTGTGAAGTCCAGGCCGATGACCTTGGCGGGTGTGATGCCGGCGGTGCCCTTTGCGAGCAGTCGCGTGAGGTCGCCGGTGCCGCAGGCGGCGTCGAGGACGTGGTCGGTGGGTTTGAGGTTGGCGTGACGGACGGCGAAGTTTCGCCAGGATTGGTCGAGGCCGAAGGAGTGCAGGCGGTTGTTGAGGTCGTAACTCTTGCTGATGGCGGCAAACATTGTGCGTACGCGGTCGTGCTTGTCGTCGCGTGCGTGGGGGTCGCTGGCGAGGTCGGTATTCGACCATGCCGGCTGTGTGGGGTGGGCGTGATCGGGCATGGATGAGGGTAGGGGGGAAATGGACAAATCGGCAGTGCAAATGTCAAGTGGCAAATGTGGCGTGTGCACCAATTACAACTTGTCATTTGGTATCTGGGCATTTGATAACCCCACCCCTGCCCATTCCAAACATATCCCAAATGATCAACTGAGCGGACCACAGAATGTGAATACCGAAAACGATCGAATTTTGTTTGGTTTCTGTATGGTTTTTGGCGATGTCAAAAAATTCTGGTACCATTCAGTGGCACTGAGCCGAGACTGGTATTATCGGGTGTTGTCCTTCTTTTTACTGAAAGGGTACCCATATGTTGTTAACGTTGGCCGCATCGGACGTCTCGATCGCCCTGAACGCCGGACTCTCCGTCGAGGGCATCACCATGTATCTGTTCTGGATCGGCACCGTCGCCATGGGTGCTGGATCGCTGTTCTTCTGGCTGATGGCGGGCACTGTCCCTAAGGCATACCGCTCGGTGATGGTAGTGGCGGGCATCATCACGGCCGTGGCGTGCTTCCATTATTGGCGCATGAGCAGCCTCTACATCGAGCAGGTCGCTGGGCTCTTTGATCGGACGACCGGGGAGCGCATCAGTGGGGCCGTCATCGGTCAGTTTCCGACGGCCTACCGCTACATCGACTGGATTATCACCGTCCCGTTGCTGGTCCTGGAGGTCCCGCTGCTGCTGAACATTGGCAAGAGAGGCACTGGTCTGTTCAGGACCCTTGTTGGCGCATCGCTGGTTATGCTCGTGCTGGCGTGGATCGCCGAAGAGTCGCCGATCGGCGGCACCGTGTGGTGGGGCTTCTACATCGGCAGCTGCGTTGCGTGGTTCTTCATCGTCTTCACCATGTACACAAAGGTGAACGAGCAGATGCAGACGCAGCCGCCGTCGATCGTTGCCTCGCTCAAGACGATCCGCCTCTTCATCCTCGTGGGCTGGACAATCTACCCCGTCGGCTTCCTGATGGCGCTCGCTGGCCCGCAGGGTGAGTCGATCCGCGAGATCTGCTACAACATCGCCGATGTGATCAACAAGGTCTTCTTCGGGCTTGTCTGCTATCAGGGCGTCAAGGCCTTGGCAAAGGACCACGGCGAGACGGCCTGATCTGAAGGCCGATTCTCGATCAAGCCCCTGAAAACGTGAAGCGTGTGTTCCCGAACACCTTCGATAAACCCCACCCCGGCCCGCCAACCGCGAGCAGGGGTGTTTCTTTGCGCTCGGCCTCTTTCATACGGCCGCTGCTCCTCGCAGCGGCGGCTGTTGCGGCGGCTTTGTATCGACCGGAGCCGATCGCGGCCGAACTGCTCTGGGTAATCGCGCTGGTCATCATCGGTATGCCCCACGGGGCGTTCGATTTGGCAGTCATCCGTGACCAGGTCAGCAGTCAAGGCGTGCGCGCCGCAGCTATGACGGCAGTGATCTATACCATGCTGACGGCCGTCGCGGCCGCGTGCTTTGTCTTTCTGCCTGCCGCGACGGTCGTCGTCTTTCTCTTGCTCTCGGCGCATCACTTTGGGGTGTCTGATTGTGTGTGGACCAGGGGGCGTGCCATCCGTTCGGCCTCAGATCACATCGTCGGCTTGAGCCACGGTGTTGCCGCGCTGGCGGTGCCGTTCATCTCTTCACCGGGCGAAGCGTGGAGCCCCTTTCTGAAGATCGCGAACGCGGCGGGGGGGGCGATGAGCGTCGACGCGTCAGTGACGCGCTCGGTTGCCGCGGCGGTGTTTGTCGTGGCGATCCTCGTGCAGATCGTGGTGTGGGTTTACCGCCGCGCGGATGCCCGGGTGTTCGAGCAGACCGGCGTCATCCTTGGGGTAACGTTGCTGGGGTTCACGGCCCCGCCGTTGCTTGCCATCGGGGTGTATTTCCTGGTGGTGCATGCGCTTGGCCACTGCATCAGGGCGGATGCCCGTTGCCGAGTCTCGCAGTCGCCGGGGTTCGCGCACGCAATTGTGGTCCACTGGCGATCGGCACCGCTCTCGATCCCATCGGTCGCCATCGTGCTCATCATCGCGGCAATGGTCTTCGGCGGTGTGGGCATTTCCTCGGTCGCGCTAGCGTTCCTGCTTTTCTGCGTCATTGGCACGCTTCCACATCACTTGCTTTGGCTGAGCGCGTTCGGCCCGCTGCGGGCTTAGCCCGAAATCCGTGGCGTGGTGTAACAGCAGGGGCGATCTGCTGCGGCGGTCCGTAAACGACAGAGCCCTCGTCGAAGTTTGACGATGGCCCAAAACTCCCCCTCGTGGGAGGGGTTCAAACACGCGGCGGCAATCTGATTACTCAGGTGGTGGATTGTCTTGTACGACGATGGTTCGGCTGAGGATGTCGCCGGGGTGGCGGAAGTTGGTGTCGAGGAACATCATGATCGAGGAGGGTGGGAGGCCCCACTTGATGAGGTTGCGTGTGAGGGCTTGGCGTGGGCGTGGTGGTGCGGGGGTCCACCCTTCTTTGGTGCGTTGCACGGCGCTGAGGCGGATGCCGAGCGCCCACTTGCCGAGGGTCCGGCCGGTGAGGGCCTCGGCGATTGTGGTGTGCAGGCACCCCACGGCCAGGAGTGCGAGCAGGGGTGTGATGGGTCCTGTTGCGAGCGTGGCTGCGGAGAAGACCTGCAATGGGGTCTTGCCCATGAAAAGCCCGACGATGGCGGCGGCGACCAAGAGGTCGAGCACGCCCGCGACGAACCTGCGCCCTGGCGTGGCGAGGGAGGCGTTGGGTGGGAGCAGGACCGGGCCTTGCGTATCGGCGCGGACGACGATGACCAGGACGGTGCCGCCGATGAGAAGGAGGATGAGCCAGAGGGATTGCAGGTCTTGGCGTGAGATGGGTGAATCGGGGTGTGCGCGTTGGGTGGCGGCGATGGTGCCGGTGGCGAGGGAAACTTCACGGACGGTGAGGATGGGTGGTGGTGGTGGTGGTGGAGTTCGGGAGTCTTTGTCGGTCGGTGCGGGGTTCGTGGCCGAGAGGATGGTCAGGCGGTGTTGGCCGCTGAGGCCGAGGACGGCGAAGGCGGCGTCGGTCAGCGGGATCGGCGGGAGTGCTGTGGGTGCGCTGCTGCCGAGGCGCCAGAGGTAGAGGTGCTTGTCGTCTGACTTGGCGAGTGTGATGCGGTTGTCGCTGCGTATAAGGGACCAGTTGGAGGGGCCTTCGCCGGTGTTGATTGGCTGGTTGGTGGCCTCGGGTGGGAGTTGCAGGGTCGGCAGGGGTCTCCACGCCGGGGTGATGGTGATGGCTTTGGGTGGGGTCGGTTGTGTGGTTTTGTTGGGGGTTGGTTGTTGTGTTGTGCGAGTGAGGGTGGCGCGGGCGAGTGAGAGTGTGGGGCTTGGGGGTGAGCGGTAGGCGAGTGTGATGCCGAGTTCATCGGGGAGGAGGTGGAGTTCTTGGGCGTTGAGGGCGTCGTCGGGGAGCGGGAGTGTGAGCCACCCTTGCGGGTCGAGTATGCGAAGTGTATTTTGGTTGGTGGGGGATTGCGTCAGCAGGGCCAGGCCAAGGGGTGTGCCGGCGAGGGAGAGGATGGTGGATGGGCCTGGGAGTGAGTCGAGGGTTTCGAGCCGGCCTTGTGGGGTGTAGCGCCAACTTCCATCGGTGATGCGTGGGTATGCGAGGATGGACTGAACGCCGCGGGTGGTGGCGGTGGGTGAGCCGGCGATGAGATAGGCCCGGCCGTCCCACGCGGCGATGGCGGCGAGCGGGAGTTTGATGGGGAGGATCGGCCTGGTGCTGCCGGTGGTTGAGCGTGCGGAGCCGTCGCGGGGTGGGAGGTGCAGGAGGTCTGCCTTTGCCTCGCTGGTGGGGAGGATGAGCCAGGTGTGCCCGGAGGTGAGTGCCGGGTCGCTGTTGGGAAGGAGGAGGTCCGCGGCGGCGAGGAGGCGTTGCTGGGGTTGGGTGGTTGGTGCCGGTGCGAGCGTTGGGCTTTGTGCGACGGCGTGGAGTTGGAAGGCGAGGAGGAGCGCGCAGAGTGCGGGAGCGGTTTTGTGAAAAAGAGTGGTGGTCATTCCTGCGTTTTTGCCGGGGTGGGTGTGGGTGTTCGTGGTTTATCGAGGTCGTAGAGTTTATCGACGCGCATCTGTGTGAGGAGGGTGCCGAGGTTGAAGGCTTCGGGGCGGAGGCGGTCGATGCCGTCTTCCATTTCGGAGAGGTCGAGTGTGACGAGTGAGCCTGAGGCGGTATGGGCGATTTTGATGCGTGTGGCTAGTTGTGGTGGGTTGCCAGTGCCGCGGACGGCAACGGTCTGGTGGTCTGCGAGTTCGGCGACGAGTTGGCTTTGTGGGTCGCTGCCGAGGATTTCGATCTGGACTGGGAGTGCGGTGTTGGTGTCGAGCCAGATGCGTTGTCGGCCTTGGCCGTCGGCGAGTTTGGTGGTCAGGCCGAGGAGGTTGCCGTCGTTGGAGACCTGGATTGCGCCGCCGGTGGGGGGGATGGGTTTGATGCCCAGGAGTGTGATGATTTCCAGTGGTGGTACGACAATGCCGAAGGATCGTGCGCGGGAGCGTTGGTATCCCTGGTGCTTGCCTGCGAAGGCGAAGTGCTCGTCGCTGGTGAGGTCGATCCACCAGTATCGTGTGGCGTCGCAGCCGGTCCAGAGGTAGGTTTGGCCGAGTTTGCCGATGTTGAGCGCGACGCGGTCGGGCTGGATGATCTGGAGGCGGCCGTCGCCTTGTTCCTGTCGGCGTTCGTTGTTTTCGTCGGTGTAGGAGATGCGGACGACGGCGTTGGCCCAGAGGCGTTGGAGTTGGCGGGCGTTGCGGTTGTAGGCCTCGGCGGCCTGCTCGTAGGTGGTGCTGGAGGGGTTTGGGAAGGCGAGGCCGGGGGAGTTGGGTGGGCGTGTGCCGACGGTTTGGCAGGCGGTGAGGGTGATGAGAGTGGCGGTCAGCAGGGCGCAGAGGGCGGCGCGGCAAGAGTGGGTCTTCACTGGTCGGCCCCAGTTGTGGTAGTGGTGGTGGTTGCTTGTGTGGATTGGTCTGGGTTGGTCAGGCCGAGGGATTCGAGCTCGGCGATGACCTCTGCGATGGTGGATTCGCTGATGCCTGGGTCGTGTACTTCGAGCAGTGGTGGGCCTTGGGGTGGGCGCGGCGTGCCGCGTGTGCGGACGAGCATGGTGGTGCCGCGGTTGGCGTCGTGTGTGAGGAGCCTTCGGCGGATGAGCATGAGGGCGAGGACGAGGCGGAGGTTGGCGCGCGGCCCGGCGTCGGAGTGGGATTGGGTTTGGTTGAACAGGTCGAGCATCGCCTCGTCGTCGAGGATGGGCTTGGGTTTTTCGTTGGGTGGGTGGAGGTGGGACTTCCAGAAGCCCAGGAGAGTGGAGTCGGGGATGAGATCGGCGGCGCGCGCTTGGGTCCAGCCGGGGAGGGAGTAGTCGCGGCGGTGGAGAAGGTTTTTGTCGGGGTCTTCAATGAGCGCGGCGACGATGGGGTCGCCGACATGGAGGGTTTGCCCGGTGTGGGTGCAGAGGCGTTGAGCCTTGCCAATGGGATAGCCGGTGGTCCAGGGATTCATCGGGGTGAGTGTAAGCGTGAGAGTGGGTGGAGCGGGTGTGGCGGGGACGGATGGGTTTAGTAGATGTGGTAGTGGTTGGAGTGTTCATGATTTTCCCGCAGATCGCGTTGGGGTGGGTGCTGCCCGACTGAGTCTAAGCGGGCGGGGAAAAATGGCAAAAAATGGGTGTTTGTGGATAAGGTGGCGTCGGAGTTGACCGATGCCGGGAAGGCCCTATCCTTGATAGAAGCCGGGCGCGGTTGTGAGAGTGGCCTAGGGGCATGCAGCCGAGGCCTGGCGGCAGAAAAACCAGTTTCCCCGATAGCTCAGTTGGTAGAGCGAGCCGCTGTTAACGGCTAGGTCCTAGGTTCGAGTCCTAGTCGGGGAGCTTCAAGGGCCGCGTCCAAAAGACGCGGCCCTGTTCGTTTACGGGGTCGTCGGCGTGCCGCAGCCGCCCTGGTGGAGATTCCACGCGGAATTGCGGACGCTTCGGACGGTTGCCGCGCGGAGACAGATTCTCCGTTTTGTGCCCGCCGCGAAGGCCGCGTCACCGACCGCCGGTTGGCCCCGAGTTTTCGCGCCAAACTCTCGGATCGCGCTGAGAGTCGATGCGCTTGGTTTACAGAACGGTTGCGGCAACGACCCCTGATCGCGATTGGTTCGTGACTCCGTGCCAACTTAGGTGGTCTGTCGTACCATACGCGAACACGAGCCAACGCCACAGTCCCGATCGGTTGCCACTGGGAAAGCGTTGGCAGCCCGGAGTACTCAATGGCCAGAGGTTCGCCCACATCTACCACGCCGCCGTCCGCCATCGTCTCTGACACCGACCTGGCGTTCGAACGTGAGCTGTTTGCCTCCGCCGACAAGCTGCGGTCCAACATGGACGCGGCCGAGTACAAGCACGTCGTGCTCGGTCTCCTGTTCTTGAAGTACATCTCTGACGCGTTCGAGGAGCGGTGGCACGCCCTGAAGGCGTCCGTGGATGACCCCAAGAGCGACTACTTCCTGAAGGCAGATCTCCGCAACCGCAGCGCCCAGATCGAAGAGTTGCTCGAGGACCGCGACGAGTACACCAGCGAAAACATCTTCTGGGTGCCGAAGGTCGCGCGCTGGTCCAACCTCCAGGCCAAGGCCCGCGACCCGCTGATCGGCAAGATCCTGGATGACGCGATGGTGGCTATCGAGCGCGACAACCCCACCCTCAAGGGCGTCCTCCCGAAGGACTTCGCCCGACCCGGTCTCGACAAAGCCACGCTCGGCGACCTCATCAACATGTTCGCCAACGTCGGCATCGGCGGCAAGGCCAACCGTTCAAAGGACATCCTCGGCCGCGTGTACGAGTACTTCCTGTCTGAGTTCGCCAGCCAGGAGGGCAAGAAGGGCGGCCAGTTCTACACGCCGCGCCCAGTCGTCAAGCTGCTGGTCGAGATGCTCGCGCCGTACAAGGGCCGAATCTATGACCCGTGCTGCGGCTCGGCGGGCATGTTCGTGCAGAGCGAGGAGTTCATCGAGCACCACGGCGGGCGCATCGGCGACATCTCGGTCTTCGGCCAGGAGTCCAACTACACGACGTGGCGGCTGGCGAAGATGAACCTGGCCATCCGCGGCATCGACGCCAAGATCACGCACGGCGACTCGTTCCATCAGGACCAGCACCCGGACCTCAAGGCCGACTTCGTCATCGCCAATCCGCCCTTCAACGACTCGGACTGGAAGGGCGATCAACTTGTGAACGATCCGCGTTGGAAGTACGGCGTGCCTCCGGCAGGCAACGCCAACTTCGCGTGGGTCCAGCACTTCCTTTCGAAGTTGTCGCCCACGGGCATCGCGGGCTTCGTGCTCGCCAACGGCTCGATGTCCTCGGGCCAGTCGGGCGAGGGGGAGATCCGCCAGCGGATCGTTGAGAACGACCTCGTCGACTGCATGGTCGCGCTCCCGGGCCAGTTGTTCTACTCCACGCAGATCCCGGTGTGCCTGTGGTTCCTGGCCCGCGACAAGAAGAACGGCCGCTTCCGCGACCGGCGGAAGAAGGTCCTGTTCCTCGATGCCCGCAAGATGGGCACGATGATCGACCGCGTGCAGCGGACCCTCACCGATGGGGACATCCGCAAGATCGCCGACACCTACCACTCGTGGCGCGGCGACAAGCCCGCCAAGGGCGAGGCCGCGCTCCCCGCGTTCGTTCCCGAGGCCGGGTTCAGCGCCGAAGCCACGATCGAAGAGATCGGCACGAAGCACAACTGGGTGCTCACGCCGGGTCGCTATGTCGGCGCGGCCGAGGTCGAAGGCGACGGCGTGCCGTTCGAGACCAAGATGGCAACGCTCACGAGCGAACTGGCGGTGCTGATGGCTCGCGGGGCGGAACTGGACAAGGCCATCGCCACCAACCTTGCCGCGATCGGTTTCCCTGTGGGGGCCTTTGGTGTCGGCGCGACCGCGAAAGGCAAGGGGAAGTAACACATGGCCACCAACGACCGCATTCTGTGGGGTATTCACGCTGGCCGCACCGGCGAGGCCGATGAGTTGTTCCTGAAGCAAAAGCTGCTCGGGCTCGGCTGGTCGCAGCTCGGCGACCTGTCGAAGCTCGCGGCGGATCGCAGCGCGTTCAAGGCCAAGGTGCGCGAGGCGTACCCCAAGGCCAAGGACGGCGCAATCGCCAACTGGGCGGGCCAACTGTTCCGCTTCGTTCACGAGATGAAGCCCGGCGACTTCGTCGCGTATCCCTCCAAGAACGACCGTCAGATCCACTTGGGCAAGATCGAGGGCGCGTATCGATACGACCCGGCGATCGCCCCGAAGTACTTCAACGTCCGCGACGTGAAGTGGCTCAAGGCGTTTCCGCGTTCACACTTCACGCAAGGCGCGCTCTACGAGATCGGCTCGGCGCTGAGCCTTTTCCAGATCAAGAACTACGCCGACGAGTACTTCACGGCAATGGAAGGCAAGGCCGCGCCGGTGCCGGTGAAGGAAGATGAATCGGTCCCAGCCGTCGTCGGCGAGATCGAGGAGAACACGCAGGCGTGGATCATCGGTCGCCTGGCGCAGGAGACCAAGGGCCACCCCTTCGCCCACTTCGTCGGGCACCTGCTCAACGTCATGGGCTACCGCACCCGCATCTCGCCCGAGGGGCCCGACGGCGGCGTGGACATCGTGGCCCACAAAGACGAACTGGGCTTCGAGCCGCCGATCATCAAGGTGCAGTGCAAGAGCAGCGAGGGGACCGTCGGCGATCCCGATGTGTCGGCGCTCTACGGCAAGGTGGGCAGCAAGGAGCATGGCCTGTTTGTCACGCTCGGCACGTTCTCTTCCAAGGCCGAGTCGTTCGCCAAGAGCAAGGACAACCTGCGGCTGATCGACGGCGAGGAACTCGTCGAGCTGGTCTACCAGCACTACGAGCGGTTCGATGCGCGGTACAAGGGCCTGCTGCCGATGCGCCGGGTCTATGTGCCCGAGCCGATCGAGGAGGGCGCTGAGTGACGCCGCCTCCCCACGCACGGAATATCTGTGCCCCCGGACACCGTCCCGGCCTGAGCGGGGCCGCGCGCCGCCACGCGACAGGTCAGTCGTCGCACGCAACAGCCCGTCTGTCGCGTCCTCCGAATCAGTTGGAGAACGCGACAGGTGGCCCGGAGCGTTCTCCGGATGGACTGGAGAACTCGCCGGGCCACCGGTCGCGTTGTCCGGATGAGTCGGAACACGCTCCGACCCCTCCGGAGCGTGTTCCGGGCGAGCCGGAGGGAAGTGGCGCGGCGCGCGGAGCAAGAATGGCGGCGCGCGGGAGGGGATTGGACGGCGCCCGGAAGCCCGGCGCGGGGGTGCGGGCACGCGCCATCCTTATCTATACCGCAGCCGGGCAGGTACCGGAGGGGCGGCACGCTCCTCTGGCATCAGCGAATCAGCACGCCCCAGGCGCGGAGGTGCGCCATGGCTCGTGACAAATGGACCACAACCCGTTTCGGAGACCTCGCGTCGGTGACGCACGGCTGGCCGTTCAAAAGTGAACTGTTCAGCGAAGAGCTGACGGGCAAGCCCATCATCGTTTCGATCGGCAACTTCCGCTACACCGGCGGATTCCGCTTCGAGAGCACGACGACCAAGGAGTATCGCGGCGAGTATCCAAAGAGCTACGAACTAAAGCCCAGCGACACGCTCCTCGTGATGACCTGTCAAACCTCCGGGGGCGAGATTCTCGGCATCCCGGCCCGCGTCCCCGATGATGGGCGTATCTACCTGCACAACCAGCGCATGGGAAAGATCGTCATCAAAGACGAGAATCGCTTCGACGCAGCCTACGCCTATTGGCTGTGTCTGTGGCAGAAGTTCAACCACCATCTCGCTACAAGCGCGTCGGGCACCAAGATCCTCCACACCTCGCCCGGGCGTATTGAGGACTTTCAGTTCGACCTTCCCCCCCTCCCCACGCAGCGGGCGATCGCGGGAGTGCTGGGGGCGCTCGACGACAAAATCGAGGTGAACCGGCGGATGGCGCGGACGCTGGAGGCGGCGGCCCGTGCTCTCTTCGAGTCCTGGTTCGTCCGCTTCGAGCACCCCGGCGGCAAAGCCCCCGCCCCCCGCCTCGTGGAGTCGTCGATGGGATCGATCCCGGAGGGGTGGACGGTTCGCCCGCTCGACACCATTGCGCGGTTCCTGAACGGTCTCGCGCTCCAGAAGTTTCCGCCCAAGGACGGCGAGCCGAGGCTGCCGGTGATCAAGATCGCGCAGCTCCGCAAGGGCGACACGGTGGGCGCGGACCAGGCCAACACGGAGATCGCCGCGGACTACGTGGTGAGCGATGGCGACATGCTCTTCTCGTGGTCCGGTTCGCTCGAGTGTGTGCTGTGGACGGGCGGCCCGGGCGCGCTCAACCAGCACCTCTTCAAGGTCACATCCACTGAGTTTCCGCAGTGGTTTGTGTACCTCTGGGTGCAGCAGCACCTACCGGAGTTCCGTCACATCGCCGCCGCCAAAGCCACAACGATGGGGCACATCCAGCGTCACCACCTCACCAACGCGCTCGTGGCGGTCCCGCCCGCGAAGGTGCTGGCCGAGATGGGCCGCACGCTTGGACCGATGATCGAGGCGATCCCGTACAAGATGATCGAGGCCCGCACGCTCGCGGCGATGCGCGACTCGCTGCTGCCCCGGGTGATCTCGGGTGAGCTAGAGATTCCGGCAGCGATGCTGAAGGAGGCCGCACGATGAGCGCACTCACTCCGTGGGCCTTGGGGCCGTTCGAGTTGCTTGTCCATGCGGAGATGCACTTCCGGGATGGTGACGACTTTGACCGCCGTATCGCCATCGTCGGCTTTGACAATGCCATCGAAGTTGCCATCCACACCTACCTCAACCTGCACCCTGTCCAGCGTGGCAATCAGACCTTCAAGAAGGAGGACGTGGAGAAGTGGCTTGAGAACTACCACACCAAGGTCGACTTCTTCCTCTCCGTCGTGACCACGCGGGCGCTCGTCGTTGAGTGCGACAAGGCCATGTTCATTTGGTACCACGACGTGCGCAACGGGCAGTATCACGTGGCCGGTGCGACGATCCCCCAGAATCGTGAACTGGAAGGCATCCGCAAAGCGGCCTTCTGGGTCTTCTGCACGCTGTTTGGCGTGGCTGATGTCGAGACCCTCATCGACTCACACATCAAGCGCGAGAGCGACGACCTCCCGAAGCGATCCGAGGAGCACGACCGCCTGATCGACGAGGAGTTCGGCGTGGTCAACGTCGCGGGGCGTCGGATGTATACCAGCGAGATCGTCCACGGTGTCGACCCGATTCTCTACTCCGAACTGGCTGCCGACCTGAACAAGCGGGATGCCGCAAACGCTGAGATGAACGCTCCGGAGGCCCCGAATGCACCCGCGTGATCTCGACACGATCATCCCTGCCGCACGCAAGGAGGCACCGTGAAGGTCTTCGTCTCCTACAGCGTCGCCGATGTGGACCTGCTCCGGCAGGTCGTCGGGACGATCCGCGCCGGCGGCGATGAGGCGCTCTGCTGGGACACCAGCAAGGTGCCGGGGCACGAGGTCTGGCAGAGCATCTTCGCGTGGATCGATTCGGCGGACCTCGTCGTCGTCATCATCACCGACCAGACGGTCTCGCGCGCCATGTCCGTCGGCCAGGAAGTGGGCCGCGCCCGGGCCAAAGGCAAGCCGATTGTGCCGCTGGTCTCGTCGGATGTGAAGCCCGGCGACCTTGGGTGCCTCAACGGCGTGATCTACCAACCGATCAGTCGCGACAAGTCCGAACAGGCGCTCGCCGGGATCGCCCGGGTCATTGAAGGGATGAAGCTCAAGAAGGCCGAGGAACAGCGGCAGCTCCTCGTCGTGGGCGGAATCATCGGGCTGTTCTGGCTCTTTGGATCGAACGGATGAACTGATGAACAACGACTTCTCCGAATCCGTGGTTGAGCAGGCGGCCCTAGCGTGGTTTGAGGGGATGGGCTACGCCGTGGTCGCCGGGCCGTCGATTGCGCCGGGCGAGAGCGCCGCGGAGCGGGAGAACTACTCGGAGGTTGTGCTGGCGCGCCGATTGCGCGACGCGATGGTGCGGCTGAACCCGGGCGTGTCGGCAGAGGCGGTGGATGATGCGTTCCGCAAGGTGATGCGGGCGGACTTGCTGGGCGGCGGCAACCTCGTGATGCGCAACCGGGCGGTCCACAGGATGCTGGTGGACGGGGTGACGGTCGAGGAGAAGCGGGCGGACGGCTCGGTCGGAGGCGTGATCGTTCGGGTGATCGACTTTGACGACCCCTCGAACAACGACTGGGCGGCGGTGAATCAGTTCACGGTGACGGAAGGGCAGCACACGCGCCGGCCCGACATCGTGGTGTTCGTGAATGGTCTGCCGCTCGCGGTGATCGAACTGAAGAACGCCGCTGATGAGGGGGCGGACATCTGGCAGGCGTTCAACCAGCTCCAGACGTACAAGCAGCAGATCCCGGCGCTGTTCGCGTACAACGAACTGCTGGTGATCTCCGACGGCCTGGAAGCGCGAGTCGGAACGCTCAGCGCCGATCGCGAGCGGTTCATGCCGTGGAAGACGATCGAGGGCGAGGCGCTCGCACCCGCAAGCATGGCCAAATTGCAGGTCGTGCTCGAGGGCGTGTTTGAGATGCGCCGGCTGCTCGATCTGATCCGGTTCTTCGTGGTCTTCGAGGATGGGGCGGGCTCCGGGGGCGTGGCGCTTCCGCCTACAAAGAAGGTCGCGGGCTATCACCAGTTCCACGCGGTGAACAAGGCCGTGGATGAGACGGTGCGGGCATCGGCGGAGCGTGGCAACCGCCAGGTGGGCGTCGTGTGGCACACGCAGGGATCGGGGAAGAGCCTGACGATGGCGTTCTACGCGGGCCGGGTGATCGCGCGGCCCGAGATGGAGAACCCGACGATCGTCGTGCTGACCGACCGAAACGACCTCGACAACCAGTTGTTCGCCACGTTCGCCCGCTGCCACGAGGTGATCCGCCAGAAGCCGGTCCAGGCGGAGGACCGGAAGGATCTGCGTGCAAAGCTGAGCGTCGCGGCGGGCGGGGTCGTGTTTACGACGATCCAGAAGTTCCTGCCAGACGCTGAAAGCGGCGTGAACGGGGCACTCTCGACGCGGCGGAACATCGTCGTCATTGCCGACGAAGCGCATCGGAGCCAGTACGACTTCGTGGATGGGTTGGCCCGGGCGATGCGGGATGCGCTTCCCAACGCGTCCTTCATCGGGTTCACGGGCACGCCCATCGAAAAGACCGACGCGAGTACGCGGGCGGTGTTTGGCGACTACATCAGCAAGTACGACATCCAGCGTGCCGTCGAGGACAAAGCGACGGTCCCGATCTACTACGAAGCCCGCACCGCAAAGGTCCGCCTGAGCGACGCCGCGATTCCGAAACTCGATGAAGAGTTCGAGGAGGCCACCGAGGGCGAGGAAGTCGATCGCAAGCAGGCGCTGAAGACCAAGTGGGCGGCAATCGAGGCGATCGTCGGCAGCGCCGAGCGGGTGGCACTCGTGGCCGATGACATCGTCAAGCACTCTCAGGCCCGCTTTGATGCGATGTTCGCCGAGACCGGGGACGCGGGCAAGGTGATGATCGTCTGCATGAGCCGGCGGATCTGCGTGGACCTTTACAACGCGATCGCCAAGCTCAAGCCCGAGTGGGCCAGCAGCGACGACGCCAAAGGCGTGATGAAGGTCGTGATGACGGGTTCGGCGTCGGACCCGGCGGAGTGGCAGGAGCACATCCGCACGAAGTCGAAGCGAGAGGAACTTGCGAACCGCTTCAAGGACCCGAAAGACGGCGTGCGCATCGTCATCGTCCGCGACATGTGGCTCACGGGCTTTGATGCGCCGTGCCTGCACACCCTGTACGTTGACAAGCCGATGAAGGGCCACGGCTTGATGCAGGCGATCGCCCGTGTCAACCGCGTCTTCGGCAACAAGCCGGGCGGCCTCGTGGTGGACTATCTCGGCCTGGCGCACGAACTTAAGCAGGCGCTTGCCGCGTACACCGAGAGCGGCGGCGCGGGCAAGGACATCAAGATCGACCAGGAGGATGCGGTCGCCGCGATGCTGGCGGCGTACGAGCGTTGCTGCGAGGTGTTCACGAAGTCGTCGGGAGCTCCGGCTGAAGCACCCTTTGATTGGTCGCACTGGAAGACCGGGACGCCGCAGCAGCGACTGTCTCTCTTGCCGGCTGCCCAGGAGCGCGTGCTCAAGGCCAAAGACGGCAAGGCAACGTTCCTGCTTGCGGTCAAGGAGTTGTCGCAGGCGTTCGCGTTGGCGGTGCCGCACGAGGAGACGCTGCGGATCCGGGATGATGTGGGCTTCTTCCAAGCGGTGCGGGCGGCGCTGACGAAGTTCATCGGCGAGAAGCAACGGTCGCCGGAAGATGTTGAGTTGGCCCTTCGCCAACTGGTCAGCCGAGCGGTCGCGTCGGAGGAGGTGCTCGACATCTTCGCCGCTGCGGGGCTGAACAAGCCGAACATCGGTGTGCTGTCGGAGGAGTTTCTCGCGGACGTGAAGGGCATGCCGCAGCGGAACCTGGCGGTGGAGTTGCTCCGAAAGCTCCTCGCGGGTGAGATCAAACTGCGTGGCAAGCGGAACGTTGTGCAGGCGCGGTCGTTCGCGGAGTTGCTCGAGCAGGCGATCCGGCGCTACCAGAATCGTTCGATCGAGGCGGCTCAGGTCATCGAGGAGCTGATCGAGTTGGCCCGGGAGATGCGCGAAGCCGACAAGAGGGGCGAGACGCTCGGGCTGACCATCGACGAACTGGCATTTTATGACGCTCTCGAAGTTAGCGATACCGCTGTAAAGGTGCTAGGAGAGCCCACGCTCCAGCAGATTGCCCGCGAGCTGGTGCAGTCGGTGCGAGCAAACACGAGCATCGATTGGACGATCAAAGAGTCCGTCCGTGCGAAGCTGAGGGTCATCGTCAAGCGCATCCTCCGCAAGTACGGCTATCCACCTGACAAGCAGGAGAAGGCGACGCAGACGGTGATCGAGCAGGCCGAGTTGCTTTTGGCTGACGCCAACTCGTGATGCGCGACAAGCCCGGCTGGTAAGCAGAGGGGTAGTGACGAGGGCATCGAGTCCTCGCCACATGCCAAATCCGCGTACCAAGAACATCCCGACAAACGGCGGCACGGCCGCGCCCTGCCTTCCTCCTCGCGCCGTCGAGTTGCTGGCGGCGGCCACGGCGCGGCTCATCGAAGCGAACTGCCCGGTCCCGGGGCCAACCATCGAGCATGCCAGTTCCGACGCGGCGGGACTTGACGTTTCGGATCAGCCAGCCCTCAGTGTGCCTACGGGTGAACGCGACTGTTCCGAACCGGAGAACGCGCCGCGATGTGACCCGAAGGAGCCTGACCGCCGATGACGCCCGCCCCCCCAACCCCGAAGCCAACCATTCAGCAACAGATCGAGGAACTCAGTCGCATGCCCGTATCGCGCTTGCGCGAGCGGTATGCCCACGCCTTCGGCGAGCCGACGACATCCGGGAACCGCCAATGGCTGTTCCGCCGCGTGGCCTGGCGTATCCAGTCACTGGCGGAGGGAGACCTTTCCGAGCGGGCGCGGCGTCGGGCCGTCGAGCTGGCACGGGATGTCGACGTCCGGGTCCGGCCCCCCAGCGACGGCGATCCCGCCGAGGCCGTCCGCACCGGCACCCGCTTGGTGACGATCACCGGACGGATCGCCTCGGCGGGCTACGACCGCCTGCCTGCGCCTGGGTCCGTCCTTCGCCGGAAGTTCAAGGAACAGGAGCATGAGGTTACGGTGCTCGCCCAAGGCTTCGAGTACGAGGGGAAGGTGTACCGCTCGCTGTCGGCGGTGGCGACGGCGATTACCGGTTCGCACTGGAACGGTTTCTTGTTCTTTGGGCTGACCAAGAAGGGGGCCGTATGAGTACCGCCACGTCACAACGCTCGCGCGGAGTCGCCGCGAACGGTTCCGCGGGTGCGAACGGAGCGCCCTCGCTGGGGCCTCGATCGATTCGCTGCGCCATCTACACCCGCAAGAGCACCGAGGAGGGGCTCAACCAAGAGTTCAACAGCCTCGACGCCCAGCGCGAGAGCGCGATCGCGTACATCGCCAGCCAGAAGAACGAGGGGTGGCAGTGCCTCCCCGAGAAATACGACGACGGCGGGTTCACCGGCGGGAATATTGAGCGTCCGGCGCTGAAACGCCTGATGGCCGATATCGAAACCGGGAAGGTCAACTGCGTCGTGGTCTACAAGGTCGATCGCCTGAGTCGGTCGCTGATGGACTTCGCGCGGCTCATGGAGCTGTTCGACCGCAAGGGCGTGTCGTTTGTGAGCGTGACGCAACAGTTCAACACGACCCACTCGATGGGGAGGCTGACGCTCAACATCCTCCTCTCCTTCGCGCAGTTCGAACGCGAGATCATCTCCGAGCGCACGCGGGACAAGATCGCGGCGGCGCGCCGAAAGGGGAAGTACGCCCTCGGCAAGCCGATCCTCGGGTACGACTACGTGCCTCACCCACCGCCCTTCACGGGTCGGCGGTTGGTGGTCAACAAGGCCGAGGCGGAGCGGATTCGGCGGATCTTCGAGTTGTACCTCGAGGCACGGAGCATCATGCACGTCGCCGACGAGTGCAACGCACGGGGGTGGTCAACCAAGACCTGGACAACGACCGCCGGGCGCGTCGTCGGCAACCGGGCATTCGACAAGACGATCATCTCGCGGCTCCTCCGCAACCCCCTCTACGTTGGCAAGGTGCCGCACAACGGTGCGGTCTACGACGGCGAGCACGAAGCCATCGTCGACGACGATCTCTTCCGTCGCGTGCAGACCCAACTGAAGCTGGCAGGGGCGCGGGGCGGGGCGAGCGTCAAGAACTCGACGGGTTCGCTGCTCGGTGGGTTGGTCCGGTGCAAGGGGTGCGGGTGTGCCATGTGCCCGAGCAGTGCGTCCAAAATGAAGCCCGACGGCTCGCGCGTCCGCTACCGCTACTACGTCTGCTCCAACGCGGTGAAGCGAGGGCGCAAGCACTGCGCTGCGCCGTCGCTGCCCGGGCCTGCTCTTGAGACGTTCGTCATCGAGCAGGTCAAGGCCGTCCTCGTCAATGACCTGTCGATGCGTGCCGTCGTCGCCCGGGCGCTGGATCTGTTACGAGAGGCGGCCGAGCTCCGTGTTGCGGAGCGAACACGGCTGCAAACCGTGCTTGAGCGACTGTCCGGTGAGGAGCAGACTCCAGCGACACTTCGAGAGGTCGAGCGCATTCGTCGAACGATGACGGCCCTGGCCCGGCAGATTGACCGGGACGCCGAGCGCCTGATCGACGAGGACGAGGTGGTCGGGGCCGTCGAGGCGTTCGACGGCGTGTGGGGCGCGATGACCCTCGCCGAGCAGGCAGAGTTCCTCCACGTCGTGATCGCCACCGTCGAGTACGACGGCGTGTCGCAGAACGTCTCCATCACTTTTCATCCCGGAGCAGACGCTCCGGAGAATCCGGCCCTGCCATGACCGTTCCCGCCGAGTCAATCGAACGCCACCCAGCGCACCAGCCGATCACCACGACGGCACGATTCGTCGTTGGCAAGCGCGGTAGACCGGCGTCGGAACCCTCGGGCGCACCTCCAACGACGGTGCCGGGGCGCGTTCCCCGCGTCGCCAGGCTCATGGCACTGGCGATCCGCTTTGACGCCCTTGTTCGAGATGGCACAGTCTCGACACAGGCCGATCTCGCCAAGGTTGGCCATGTCACCCGTGCCCGCGTGACCCAGATCATGAACCTGCTGCACCTCGCGCCAGACCTCCAGGAGGCGATCCTCTTCCTTCCCCTGACTCAGGCCGGCAAGGATCCGATCAGCGAGCATGACCTGCGGCCGGTGGTTTCGATCGTCGACTGGGCCCGCCAGCGTGCGGCGTGGCGGGCGATCGCGGGCCGCGCCAGCGCGTCCGCCGCCACGCCCCCCTACGGCACCGTGGCCAGCCGTTCAAAGGTCTCGCAAGAGCTGTAAATCAAGCTCTTAGCGGGCCATTTGGGGGCTATCCAACAATACCAAACAGATACCTTTTCCTGGCATGATGTTCGGTCTACACTCGGGTCATCCGCCCCGGTGGAATCTGGGGCTCATTCCCAAGGAGACCGAATCTATGAGCAGTATCTCTTTCCGCCGGTTCACAAGCGCGTACGCGCTGCGGGAGGTCGACCCCGCCGTGCTGATCGACTTCCTGCGGCCGCACGCCGAGTTCCTCGCCGGCCATGGCGTCATGCTCCCGACCGACCCATCGCACCTCGACATCGAGCGCGTCGAGATCGCTCTGCTGAGCAATGTCGGCGGCCTTCCGGTCGAGCTGGTCGACGCCCTTTGGCACCTGCACGAGATGGCCACGCCGCTCGGGATGGATTCGTTGCTGGCCGCCGCGGAGGCCGCCGGACTTGTGGTGCCGCACGACCACCTCTCGCCAGCGGACATCGCCGCCCGCGTCTGGGTCGAGAACCCCGATCTGGTGCGGCGCTGCCACACCGAGATCTCAGTCTCGCGCCGGCGGTCGTTTGAGACGTTCGTCCCCGCGCCCGGCGCAACGCTCGCCTGGGCGATGCCGGGGCCGGACCGTTTGGCGGCGCTGGAGGCGGGCGTCGTCGCGTGGTATGTCTCGCACCGACGCGGGCCGGGGGCGCGGGTGCTCTTCTTCGACCACGGCGACCAGGTGCGTTTCCTCATCCGCCACGGCGGCCCGTATCGCCGGGAGGGGAGCCTTGACGACGGCAAGCCAGGGTGCGTCCGCTACCGCCCGATGGCCCACGGCATGATCGTCTTTGACCGCCGGACGTGGGAGCTGCGCATCAACGCGGGGACAAAAGGCGAATCTATCGCCTACCGCCAGCTCATCGGCCAGCACATCTTCGGCCGGGCCGATATGTTCCCAGCTGACCCCGACCGCTACGACCTCGAACCGCTGCGTGCACTCGGCCGACGGAGCCTGGTCTGCACCCACATCACGGGCCTGGCCTCGGTGCGGCTCGTCGAGCTGACAATGTACGTGGGCGGCCCGTTCCACCGCCGGAAGGTGGAGAAGGCCGACGACGTGCTGCTTGCGCTCGAGCACGCCCGCGAGTCAATCCCCGACGATGCGATGCTCAGCGCCGCCACGTTCGAGGTGCGTTTCTCAGACGGCCGTAAGCCCAGGCCGGTGACGATCCGGCACGGCAACAAGGCGACGTACACACGCGACACCGACGCTGAACTGATCGAAGCGTTCCTGCGCGGCGGAGGCTTTGTGAAGGGGGGCGGCCATGCGCTTATGGCAGTCGCTTGAGCGGGTGCAGGGCTGGGCCGGCGTGCGGTCGGTCTGGCGCGAGCACATGGGAGACGACCTGCAGTTCCTCCAGCCGCTGCTGCGCCCGATGGAGGAGCTGGCCATGTCGGTGCCGTGGCCGGGCACGATCGAGGGCCGCAAGGTCGTGGTCCACGACGAGGACGACATCGTCGCGGTCGACCCCGAGACGTGCGAGTCCGCGCCGATCCGGCGCGATGACATCGTGCTGTGGCAACTCGACGCGGACACGCTCTTCCGGGGCGTGGCGACGGCGTTGGGCCTCGTCGGCACGCCATCAGCTGTCGGGATGGGCAACCGCCTGTGGTGGCTGGGCGAACTCATCGTCTCCGACGCGAGCTTCGCTGTGTACCTGGCCACGACGCGGAGCGCTGCCGATCTGCTCCGTAGCACGGCATACATCGCGGCATGGTCGCAGCGACCGTTCGTGCTGGTCACGCCGATGCGCAGCGGCGGCAGCGATGAACTGGACCGGCTCCTCGCCGGACGTGAGGCCGCCCGCCTCACGCTCGACGGCTTGCTGGAGTGGCTCGGAGAAGGAGCGTTCCGTGCTACGCGATCGCTGCCCGATTGTCTGGAGTCGTTCCTAGCTCGTCACGCGCCGCCGAAAGCAACGGTGAAGCAGCCCAAGATGTTCCCTACGCCCCGCGGTTCAAAGTGGTCAGATGTGTCCATTCGATTCCTCGGCTCGGAGAGTGTCCATGTCACCGTGCGTGGAGAAGTTCGGGAGCTTGATCCCGCTGGAATGAACCTGCTCGATGGGAGGACAAGGAAGCCCAATCTCCAGTGGCAGCTGCTCCATGCGTTCGGATTGGCCAACGGTCACATCAGCTGGAAGAAGGGCAACGCGTCCAAGGAGTATCAGAAGCGCAAGGAGACTCTGGCCAAGTCGCTGGCGGCGTTCTTCGGCATCGAGGGCGAGCCGATCGCGCTCGACGGGAAGGACTGGAAGTGCCGCTTCTGGGTTGACGCGAGCGACGGGTAATTACCGTGGGGTCATCTGGGCAAGGTGCTCGATCTCAAGCTCGCGTCCGTCGGCGAACTTCGCGGTCAGGTGGAGCTCGCCACCAAGCGCCTCGACGTACTTGCGGAGGGTCGTCAGGTACATGTCGGCGGCGTTCTCGAACTTGGACACGCTTCCCTGGGTGACATCCAGCTTACCGGCCAGATCGGCCTGCGTCATGCCGATGGCCTTGCGGATCTCCGCCAGCGGCATCGTCTGGAGCGTTGACTTGACGCGCGCGTCCACGCGTGCTTGCGCCTGGGGGCTCATCTTTCGCTTAAGGTTGTTCCATTTGTTGGCCATTGCTGTGCTCCCAGTTCAGATCAGTCCTTCACGCTTCAGCTCGGCGAGGTGCTCGTCGTAGAGGTCGTCGGCTTGGGGGATGAGCTTGTCGTAGAAACGCTTATCCCCGGTCTTGTTGCCGCCGATGAGCAGGATCGCGCACCGGCGAGGGTCAAAGGCAAAGAACGTGCGGTACGGCTCACCATCGTGCTGCGTGCGAAGTTCCTTCATGTTGGCGTGCCGCGAGCCTTTCACCGTGTCCACTTGCGGCCGCCCAAGCCCGGGCCCGACCGCTTCGAGAATCCCGATATCGTGGGCGATCGATTCCTGAACGTCCTCGGGGAGAGTTTGCCACCACGCTCCGAACTCGTCTGTGTACTCGACTTCCCACATTACAGTATTCCATATCGGCTATATTCGTCAGGGCGCATGTCCGGGTTCGGTCCGAATCGCGTTTTCCGCAGCCGTTTTCGCGGGTTGAACACCCGATTATCGGCCTTGGCCGCCCCGTCTGCCACGCCCAGGGCAGCCATCCTCACGCCCCATCGAGTTTTCGATGACGGTCCGCGCAGATTCTCCATGATTTTCTGACGCAACGCCCTGCCCGGATTGCCCAGCCAATGTGCCCCTTCCGCACGGGCGGCATGCCCTGCGACGAGCCTGCCCATCGAGCACATCGGCTGGAAGAAGGGGAACGCGTTCAAAGAGTATCAGAAGCGAAAGGAGACGCTGGCCCAGTCGCTGGCGGCGTTCTTCGGCATTAAGGGCGAGCCGATCGCGCTCGACGGGAAGGACTGGAAGTGCTGCTTCCGAGTGGTCGCCACCGATGATTGATCGCTCTGAGAAGCCGCTCGTTCACAGCCCGCACCCTCCACGACCGCAATTTATCGGTCCAGAACGCTGCACTTTTGGCAATCTTTCCCCAGCCGAACCGGCAATCCGATCGTTGCGTATACTTCGTTTGTTGCGGTTGTTGCGAATAGACGATAGATAGACTGTAAGTGACTGGAGGAAACATGGCGACGGACCTTCTCGAATCGTCTGACCCGGTGGCGGCCACTGAAGCTGAGATGCCCCTCGCTCGGGAATCAAGCCGGCGGCTGGCTCGATACACCAAGCAGAGCACCCCGCTGATCGTGACTCCCGAGGGCGGGAAGGCCTCGGACGCTGTCGTTTTGCCGGCATCGGCGGTCAAGCTGCTGGTGCGGCTGCTCTCAGAAATGGCGGCTGGCAACGCGGTAACGCTGATCCCGGTTCATGCCGAACTCACCACGCAGCAAGCGGCGGGCCTGCTGGGCGTCTCTCGTCCGTTTGTGATCAAGCAGATCGAAGATGGCAAGCTCCCGCACCGGCGGATCGGCACGCACCGGAGGGTCATGTTCAAGGATCTCATGGACTTCAAGCGGCGGATTGATGCCGATCGGTCCAAGGCGCTCGATCAACTCGCCGCCGAGGCACAGAAGCTGAATCTCGGCTACTAGACTTTCCGCCGTGAGCGCGACATTTACTGTCATCTACGACGCGTGTGCTCTCTACCCGGCTCCCCTTCGCGACCTGCTCATACACCTCGCTATGACGGGCCTGTTCCGTGGCCGCTGGACTGACTAGATCCATGACGAGTGGGTTCGCAATGTACTGGCAAACCGGCCGGACCTGAAGGCCGAGCAGCTGAAGCGCACCCGCGAACTCATGGACGCCCACGCGCTCGATTGCCTCGTCACTGGGTACGAGAAACTCATCGGTGGCCTCACCCTGCCCGATCCCGACGACCGGCACGTCTTGGCCGCTGCGATTCGGGCGAACGCGAATGTCATCGTCACGTTCAACCTGACGGATTTCCCAGCCGCCGTGCTCGACGAGTTCGGCATTGAGGCCCAGCACCCCGACGAGTTCATCACCCACCTGATCGATCTTGACGCCGGCCTGGTCTGTGCGGCGGTGCGATGTCAGCGGCAGAGCCTCAAGAACCCCCCGAAGTCCGTAGCAGAGCTTCTCAACACGCTCCAGGCGCAGGGCCTGCCGCAAAGCGTGCTCAGACTCGGGGCGTTCACCAAAGAGCTCTGATCGATTTTTCGATCAGGAACCCAAGCACGTTCGCAAGATTTTCTGATGCCTGTTTCCCCGTGAAAACAGCAGCGGGCGTGGCCTGTTGCGCGGCAGGATCAAGTCCGCCCATCGAGTTTTCGCCAGTCAGGGACGACAGGCCCGCATCCCACAAACACGCCCCGGTGAGCTCAACGCCGGACCTGTCGCTCCCCGGGGCCTTCTGGCCATGCCAGGAAGGTCCGGCACATGTCCACTCCCGCTCTCAACCCAACCGTCCCCCAGTCTGATCCGCAGGGCAATCGCCCAGTGAATCCGCCGCACGGCGCGGTTGACCCGGCACGCCCGCACCCGTTCCGCGATGGGCTCCCCGGGCTCACGCAGCGGCAGATCGCGTACCGCATTGATCGCCTGGCCCGCCTCTTTTACCTCAATGGCGTGGATGCCGAGGACCTCCGGGAATCGCTCGTGCTCGAGGTGTACCGCGCGATGCTGCGCCACGACCCCTCGATATCGAAGGCCACGACGTTCGCCAAGGGTGTGATGGACATCTGGTACCTGCGGACCTGCAAGGAGCTGCGCAGGGGGTTTGAGCACCAGCGTCGCCACCAGAGCCTGCCCGAGCCCGGCAGCGAATGCCGCGCGTTCGCGGCCCCGGGCTGCAAGCTCGCCACGGAAGTGGGCCTGCGGCTGGACTTGGACGAGGCGCTCGGCCGACTGCCCCGTGATCTAAGGGAGCTGGCAGAGGATCTGCAGTCCAAAAGCATCCCTGCGATCGCAACCGAGCGGCAAGTGCATCGCGGCACCATCAACCGGATGGTGCTCCGCCTGCGTGAGGTCCTCGCCAGTTTCGACCCAGCGGTCAACTGAGCGCGCGACACAAGCGCCTGATTCGTAGATGGGTACTGGCGTGCCCGCCCAACCGTTCTCGCCAACCCCCGCCGACGCTCGCGTCCAAAACGCCCAGCCGCTCGTGCGGCTTGGCCAGGGCGAGTTCGCACGGGATATCTGGCCCGAAAACCTCGATCACTCACCCCATCACCACGGAGAACACATGACCCCAGCCACCCTCATGAACCAGATCAGCAAGGGCCGCAAGGCCCGCCCCCGCCGCGTGATGCTGTACGGCACGCACGGCATCGGCAAGAGCACCTTCGGCGCGATGGCCGAGAAGCCGATCTTCGTCCCGACCGAAGACGGACTGGCCGACATCGACTGCGAGTCGTTCCCGCTGGCCAAGAGCCTCGGCGAGGTGATGGCGGCGCTCGAATCCCTGTACTCGGGCGAGCATGACTACCGCACGGTCGTCATCGACAGCCTGGACTGGCTCGAGCGCCTGATCTGGGGCGAGGTCTGCGCCGACGAGAGCGTCGAGAACATCGAGAAGATCGGCTATGCGAAGGGATTTGCCTTCGCCGTCGACAAGTGGCGGATGGTACTCGGCGCGCTCGATGCGCTCCGCAGCGATCGCGGCATGACGGTCGTGCTCATCGCTCACGCCAAGATCGAGAAGTTCGAGAACCCTGAGACCGTGCCGTACGACCGCTACTCGCCGCGTCTGCACAAGCTCGCGTCGGCGCTGGTGCAGGAATGGGCTGACGAGGTGCTCTTCGCCACGTACAAGGTCCACACCATCAAGGTCGACGAGGGCTTCAACAAGGCCAAGCACAACGGCGTCTCCACCGGCGAGCGGATCATCCGCACCGTCGAGCGTCCGGCGCACGTCGCCAAGAACCGCTTGGGCCTGCCCGAAGAGATCCCGCTGGACTACCGCGTCTTCGCGGCGCTCGTTCGCGGCGAGGACCCGAACGCCGCCGTTGCTACCCCTGCCCCCACCACCGACAACACCGGCAGCAACTGATTTATGGCGCGGCACCGCCTGCCAAGTCAAGCCTTGGCGAGCCGCGGCAAGGCATGGCATTTCTTTCATCGATCAAGGAGCTCTGCACCAATGGCAAATCTGAACTTTGACGCGAACCAAGTCGATCCTTCCGTTGCCCTCGACCCGCTTCCAGCGGGCAAGTACCTCGCCGTCATCTCCGAGTCGGAGCTCAAGCCGACCAAGACCGGCGTTGGCAAGTACCTGCAGTTGACCTTCCAGGTCATCGACGGCGAGTTCAAGGGCCGGCTCGTCTGGGCCCGGCTCAACCTCGAGAACAAGTCCGAGATGACGGTCAAGATCGCTCGGGGCGAGCTCTCGGCCATCTGCCGCGCTATCGGCGTGATGCAGCCGAAGGACTCGGTCGAGCTCCACAACGTGCCGCTGGAGATCAACGTCGGGCTGAAGAAGCGCGACGACAACGGCGAGTTCACCAACGTCATCAAGGGCTACGTCAAGAAGGGCGGCGGCGGCTCGCCGGTGAGCGCCCGCGCTCCCGTCGGCGTCGGCCCGGGGAGCACGCCGCCCTGGAAGCGGTGATCTGAACAAGTCTTTGGTGGGGTGCGTTCGGGCGTGGAGTGGTCGGGATGGGCCGGGTCTGGATCGGCGAGCACTGGTCTGGTAAGGGTCGCCTAACGCGGAGACGTGTGCGGCGGCGTTCAACCAAGGAGCACACGAATGAGCACGGCAACAGCAATCGGACCGAACATCAGCAACGGCGGCAAGCGGATCATCGACATGACCATCCCGTACTGCGTGGAGGTCGAGATCCAGGGCGATGCGGACCTCTTGTTCCACCGCTGGAACTGCGAGGCCGTCGAGGCGAAGGCACGCTCGGCCAAGGGATCGGCGGCGAAGAAGACCGACGACATCGAGTCGTACGTCTACCGAAACGATGACGGCGAGCTCTGCCTGCCGGGCGAGTACCTCCGTCAGGCGGTGATCGCGGCGGCCAAGTTCCGGCAGGATCCGCGTTCGCCGCGCAAGAGCGCTCAGGATCTCGTGAAAGCGGCGGTCGTGAGCCTGACACCGCTCGCGGGCCTCGGCACCACGCGCTGGGACTACGAGCACAAGTGCCGCGTGCAGGTGCAGCGCAACGGCATTACGCGCGTGCGCCCGGCGCTCAAGACCGGCTGGTCTGCCGCGTTTGTGTTCATGGTCAACCTGCCGGAGTACGTGTCGCCCGAGATGTTGCACGGGCTGCTCACCGACGCGGGCCGTCTGGTGGGCCTGGCGGACTTCCGCCCGACGTACGGGCGCTTCCGTGTGACGCAGTTCAACCTGCTCGATGACTGAGGCACTTTGGAGTGGTATGCGAGGGTGTGAATCGGTTAGGCACGGCAGGCTTCGGCGAGGCACGGCACTCCTTATGGAACTCTCTCTCCCACTCCCACCCTCGGCCAACCACTACTACCGGCGCGTCGGTCGCGCGACGTTGATCAGCCGAGCCGGTCGGGAGTACCGCGCAGCGGTGAAGACGGCATTGCTCGCCATGGGTTGCCCATCGGTGACGGGGCCGCTCACGGTGCTGGTCACGGTGTATCCGCCGGATCGAAGGCGTCGCGACCTCGACAACCTTCTCAAATGCCTGCTCGACTCGCTCCAGCACGGGGGGCTCTACCGAGATGACAGCATGATCGACCGGATCGACATCCGCCGCGGCCAGTGCACGCGGGGCGGCGGAGTGCATGTGGCAGTTCATGGGCACGACAGCACGAATGACCACGGCTTAGTGAGGTTGCGCGAGGCGAGCCGAGGTCAGGCGGGGCACGGACCGGTGTGGCCCGGCTAGGCGCGGCGTGGCATTGCTGGATCTGGCGCGGCCTGGAGTGGCACGGTGCGGTTAGGCCCGGCAGGGCTCGGATTGGCGTGAGCGCTGGCGCGGCGAGAGCCGCGTCGGCGGATTGAAATGCAACTGCGACCCTATCAAGCCGAAGCGGTGGAGGCGATCTACCAGCACCTGCGTACGCGGGACGACAACCCCTGCCTGGTGTTACCGACCGGTTCGGGAAAGACGCCGGTCATCGCGACGATCTGCCGCGACGCGGTCGCGCACTGGAACGGCCGCGTCGTGATCCTTGCCCACGTCAAGGAGTTGCTCGAGCAGGCCGCCGACAAGCTCCCGCACATCGCGCCCGACCTGCCCGTGGGCATCTACTCAGCGGGCCTCAAGCGCAAGGACCTCGGCTACAGCGCCACCGTCGCGGGCATCCAGTCGATCTGGAAGAAAGCGTGCGACCTCGGCCCCGTCGATCTGATCATCGTCGACGAGGCGCACATGGTCCCCGCCGAGGACGACGGGATGTACCGCCAGTTTATCGCCGACGCGAAGGTGGTGAACCCCAACGTCCGGGTCATCGGGCTGACCGCCACGCCGTACCGACTGAAGTCCGGCGCGATCTGCGGCCCCGCTCCCCACAACATCCTCAACCACGTCTGCTACGAGGTCGGCGTCCGCGAGCTGATCGTGCAGGGATTCCTGTCGCCGCTCAAAACCAAGGCGGGCCTGCAGAAGATCAGCACCGACGACCTGCACGTCCGCGCCGGCGAGTTCGTCGCCAGCGAGGTCGAGGACCTCATGGACAAGGAGGGGCTGGTCGAAGGGGCGTGCGCCGAGATCGCCGAGCACACCAAGGACCGCAGCGCCACGCTGATCTTTTCGTCGGGCATCCGCCACGGCCAGCACATCGTCGATGTGCTCAAGACCAAGCACGGCATCGAGTGCGGCTTCGTCACCGGCGACACGCCCGACGGCGTGCGTGCGGCGATCCTCGGCCGCTTCCGTTCGGGCGAGCTCAAGTACCTGTGCAACGTGAACGTGCTGACGACCGGCTTCGATGCACCGCACATCGACTGCGTGGCGCTCGTGCGCCCGACCATGTCGCCGGGCCTTTACTACCAGATGGTGGGCCGAGGCTTCCGGCTGCACCCCGGCAAGAACGACTGCCTCGTGCTCGATTTCGGCGGCAACGTGCTTCGGCATGGCCCGGTCGACGCCATCCGCCTTGCTGCCGAGGACCGAGGCGAAGGCGAAGCGCCCGCGAAGGAGTGCCCCAACTGCCAGGCCCTCATCGCAGCGGGATACCAGACGTGCCCGCAGTGCGGTCATGTCTTCCCTGAGCCCAACAAGCAGCAACACGAGGCTAAGGCCAGCACCGAGGGCATCCTCAGCGGCCAGACCACGCGCGAGGAGCACCGCGTCAGTGAGACGACGTACCACGTGCACTCCAAGCGCGGCGACCCTTCCGCGCCGCTGACCATGCGCGTCGAGTACCGCGTCGGCTTCAACCGCTTCTTCCGCGAGTGGGTCTGCTTCGACCACACCGGCTACGCCCGCACGAAGGCCGAGGCGTGGTGGCGGGCGCGCTCGGCCGAGCCGGTACCAGAAGGCACGGAGCACGCGGTGGAGTTGGCCGAGGCGGGGGCGCTTGCGCCAACGCTGGCGATCACGGTTGAGAAGAAGGCGGGCGACCAGTTCGAGCGTGTCTCAGCACACCTCCTTGGCGAGCGCCCCGCCCGTCTGGATGATCCCGGTGCTGTACCTGACGCTGTTGCCGAGCCCGCGGGCACAACGGTCGGCATCCCTGATGACGAGATCCCGTTCTGATGCAGACCCCCGAGCACACGCACAACCTGCTCGACGCGGCCCGGTGGTACCGGTCGCGCGGCTACGCGCTGATTCCGTTGCCGGCGTTCACCAAGGTCCCTGTGCTGGCGGGCTGGCAGGACCTGCGTCTGACCCACGAGGACCTGCCCCGCCACTTTAACGGCACCGGCAACCTCGGCCTGCTCCTCGGCGAGCCGAGCGGTTGGCTGGTCGATGTTGATCTCGATTGCGACGAGGCGGTGGCGCTCGCGCCGGAGTTCCTGCCGCCCACGGGCGCGAAGTCGGGCCGCCCCGGCAAGCCCGCCTCGCACTGGTGGTACGTCTGCGAGGGGGCCAAGACGCGCAAGCACCAAGACCCGGTCTCCAAGAAGATGATCGTTGAGCTGCGGAGCACCGGCACGCAAACGGTCGTCGGCCCGAGCATCCACCCCAGCGGCGAGCCGTACGACCCGGTTGAAGGGGATCCTGCCCGCATCGACCACGCGGAGCTGGCAGCGGCGGTTGCGGCGCTTGCGGAGGCTGTCCTGGAGCGTCGAGGGCGCAAGGAACGTCAGCGTTCCCAGGCCGCGACGCTAGGAACGCGGACGTTCCTAGCGGACGAGGGCGTTCTCCGCCGCGCCGCGGCGTACCTCGACCGCATCCCGCCGGCGATCTCGGGCTCGGGCGGCCACAGCCAGACGTACGCGGCCGCGACGGCGGTGGTGCACGGGTTCGGGCTTGATCCCCAAGCGGCGTTTAGCCTGCTGTGGGACCGGTACAACCCACGGTGCGAGCCGCCGTGGTCGGAGAAGGAACTGCGCCACAAGGTGACCGACGCCGCCAGCAAGCCGCACGACCGCCCCTTCGGCTGGCTCAGAGACTCCGGCCCGGTCGAGGCGAGCGACGTCGATCTCTCGGCGTTCAACCCCGAGCACCGGCGGGATGCTGATCATCCTCGTTCCGAGCGTGTGCCCGATCCGGGGCCGTTCCCCGAGCACCTGCTCCGCGTGCCCGGTCTCATCCAGCAGGTGGTCGAGTACAACCTCGCGACGGCCACGCGGCCGCAGCCGGTGCTGGCGCTCGGGGCCGCGATCTGCCTCCAGGCTGTGCTCGCCGGGCGGAAGGTCCGCGACGAGAGGGGCAACCGCACCAACCTCTACTGCGTGGGCGTCGCCCCCTCGGGCGCAGGCAAGGACAACGCCCGCAAGGTGAACAAGAACGTCCTCTTCGCCGCCGACATGGTCGAGCACGAGGGGAACGAGGACCTGGCGTCCGACGCAGGGCTGGTCACCGCCGTCGAGACGGAACCGGCGATCCTCTTCCAGATCGACGAGTTCGGGCGCTTCCTGCGCACCATCGGCGACCCCAAGAAAGCCCCGCACCTGTTCAACGTGCTCACGGCGCTCATGAAGCTCTACTCGAGCGCCGACACGATCTTCCGGGGCAAGGCGTACGCCGACGCCAAGCGCAACAAGGTCGTGGACCAGCCGTGCGTGAGCGTCTACGGCACAACCGTGCCCGAGCACTTCTACGAGTCGCTCACCGCCGACAGCCTGAGCGACGGATTCATCGCCCGCCTGCTGGTGTTCGAGACCACAGCGACGCCGGCGCGGCAGCGGGCCAAGGCGAGGACGGTGCCAGAGACGATCAGGCAGGCGGCCGCCTGGTGGGGATCGTTCAAGCCCGGTGGCAACCTCGCGCCCGAGCACCCCGATCCTTTGGTGGTTGAGGCGACGCCCGAGGCCGGCGAGGTGTTCGATGGCCTCGCGGCTACGGTCGACGCTGAACTGGAGCTGTCGGACCAGGCTTCCGCCGCCGGCCGCTCCCTCTGGGCCAGAGCCGAGGAGAAGGCGTGCCGCCTGGCGCTGGTCTATGCGTGCTCGGCGAACGCACAGACGCCTCTGATCGACGTGCCAGCCGCCCGCTGGGCCTGCGAACTGTCCGCCTACCTGACGCGCCGCATGCTCTACGTCGCCCACGAGTGGGTGTCGGACGGGGTGTTCGACGCCCGGCAGAAGCGGGTGCTCCGCATCGTGCGCAAGGCGGCTGGAAAGATCTCCCGCACTGAACTTTGCCGCAAGACGCAGTGGCTCACCCAGCGGGAACGGCAGGAGGTCATCGACAACCTCCTGGAAACAGGGCAAATCGAGCAGGTCTTCGAGGAGACGGCGACCAAGCCGAAGGTGGTCTATGCGCTGGCCTAAACCAGAAAGTTCAATCATTCAAGTAACTCTCTCGCGCGTACGCGGGGGATGCGCGTGCGGGCGGAAGGACGGTATTGAAAGATTGAATAATCTCTCTTTTTCTACATCTTCTTCCGACACTGCTCACGCCGTTCCCACGGACGCGTTGCTCGTTGCGGCGTTCGCCCGCGGGAACACGATCATCCTGCTCGACCGCACGGGCAGGCGCCTCGCGACGGTGGCAGCCGACCGGCTGGGCCCGCTCGATGCATCTGCCGAGGTGCGTCTGCGTTGGCGAGACGCCGCAACGAGACTAACGGCGAGAGCCGCCGCGTACGCGACGCAGAAACGGGACCCGTGGTCGAGGCGGGCCGACTCGCTCGCGGCCTCGTTCAACAAGCGGCACCTCAACCTTGCGCCGCTTGGCGGACGCACCCGCTTCGAGAGGTACAAGACGCGTGACTGGCATTCAGCCACCCATCGACTGATGGAGCAGATCACGAACAGGTATCGGGTCCGGGCGAGGTCGGGGTGGAAACGGTGGTCGTACACGGTGAGCAACAACCAAACCAAGCGAGCGGTGGCCTATGAGCGTCGTCGGGAAGATCTCCGCAAAGCAGGTAATGGCGATGGTGGAACGCCAGCAGTTCCGCTGTGCGATCAGCGGTCGGGAGTTGACGCCCGAGACGGCGTCGCTGGATCACATCACGCCGCTGGCGCGGGGAGGCAAGCATGAACTCGGCAACGTCTGGGCGGTCGATCACCAGGTCAACACAGCCAAGGGAACGCTCTCGGTCCAGGAGTTCATCGCGATGTGCTACGACGTCGTTCGACACCAGGAGGCCGTACGGGGGAGCCTTACACCCTCCGAGTCCGGAGAGCGGGAGGGGAGGGGGCCATAGGTACTCCGCCGTGGGGGGACCGGTCTCGAAACGCCCGCGGGAACAGCCGCGCTTGGCGACAGAGTTTGTTTCAACTGTCCGGGGGCGGGGGGGGCGGCAGGCGGGGTTGGTACGCCCGGCCGCCAGGAACGCGACGTGGGCCAACGTGGGCGGACCCGTGGCCAACGGGATCGCCTCGTAGCGGGCGGGATTCGGGGCGCTCAACGCCCCAACGGACGGGCCCGACTGCCCGAGCGATCTAGCGAACCAGCGATCCACCAATCCCCGGACCCGCCGCATGTGCGGCGGGCCACCACAACGCCTCGGGCGGGCGCTCACCGCCACGCCCCCAACCACGACGGAGATTGCTATGAACATCGAGACGCTGCCCATCGACGCGGTCAAGGAATACGACCGCAACCCCCGCACCATCAACGACGCCGCCATCGACGCGGTGGCCAAGAGCATCGAGGCGTTCGGCTTCAAGGTGCCGATCCTGATCGACGCCGACGGCGTGATCATCGCCGGTCACACGCGGCTCCGCGCGGCGCGGAAGCTCGGGCTCAAGGAGGTGCCGACCATCCGCGCCGATGATCTGACCCCGGAACAGGTCAAGGCGCTGCGCATCGCCGACAACAAGGTCGCCACGCTGACGTCGTGGGATATGGAACTTCTGCCGCTGGAGCTAGCCGACCTCAAGGGCGTGGACTTTGACCTCGCGCTGCTCGGTTTCAGCGCCGAGGACCTCAGCGCCATCATGGCCCCCGCCGGCAATGAGGGTCTGACCGATCCCGACGATGTGCCTGGCGCACCGGACGCCGCGACGACGGTGCCCGGCGACATCTGGGTGCTCGGTAACCACCGGCTTATGTGCGGCGACTCGTCCAAGCCCGAAGACCTGGACCGTCTGCTCGATGGCCAGCCGATCCATCTTGTGAACACGGACCCGCCGTACAACGTGAAGGTCGAGCCCCGCTCAAACAACGCCATCGTCGCGGGCCTGAGTTCGTTCGCGCTGCCCGGCAAAGCAGACCAGCACGATCAGCAGAGCGCCGACCTCAACCGCTACCCGGAGAAGAGCCGAGCGACGCACAAGAAGCTCCGTGCCAAAGACCGGCCTCTGGCCAACGACTTCGTCTCCGACGACGAGTTCGACCGTCTGCTCGCGGCATGGTTCGGGAACATCACCCGCGTGCTGATCCCCGGCGGCACCTTCTACATCTGGGGCGGCTACGCCAACTGCGGCAACTACCCGCCCGTGCTGAAGCGCTGCGAGCTCTACTTCGCCCAGGCGATCATCTGGATCAAGGAGCACCCCGTCCTGACCCGCAAGGACTTCATGGGCAACCACGAGTGGTGCTTCTACGGCTGGAAGGAAGGCGCTGGGCATCGCTTCTTTGGGCCTGCGAATGTACCGGACACGTGGTCGATCAAGAAGGTCAATCCTCAGAGCATGGTCCACCTGACCGAGAAGCCCGTCGAGCTCGCGCGGCGGGCCATCGAGTTCTCGTCTCGTCCCGGCGAAAACGTGCTCGACCTCTTCGGCGGCAGCGGCTCCACGCTCATCGGCGCGGAGATGACCGGGAGGCACGCGTTCCTCATGGAGCTCGACGCGCTCTACTGCGACGTGATCGTGCAGCGCTGGGAGAAGTTCACCGGCCGCAAGGCGGAGCGGCTCAGCACGGCGGAGGTGCCATCTTGACCGATCGCCCCTTACTCGGAGAGCCGCTTGAGCGCCTGGCTGTACCGATCGTTCACTCGCTTGAGCGACGAGGCGACGCGGTCGGCACGGTCATCGCCGGTGAGCGTCCTGACGTACCGCCGGTACACAAACGCGCGGTCACGGAGCTTGCCGGTGGTTTCGCTGAGAATGCCCGCCTTCTGGAGAACGGCGATCGAGCGCCGTGCAGTGGGCGAGCTGGTCTTCAGGAGCTCACGAACCAGCTGGGCCGTGACAACGGGGTGCTCGGGGAGGATTTCGAAGAGTTGCACGGCACCGAGTGTGGCCTCGGGGAGCTTGGCCAGGCGCTTGCGATCCTCACTGACAAGGGCGTACATGTTTGCGGCCACATCAACGCCGTCATCAGCGGCGGTCCGAACGCACCTGAGAAAGAACGCGATCCAGCCCTCCCAGTCGCCGTCGGTGCGCACCGCACTGAGGCGCTCGTAGTACTCGGCCTGCTCGCGCCGGATCGCGGCGCTGATGTAGAGCAGCGGCTCATCGAGCACGCGCCAGTGCTCGAGCAGGAGCGCGATGAGCAGGCGTCCGATACGGCCGTTGCCGTCGAGGAACGGGTGGATCGTCTCAAACTGCACGTGGGCCAACCCGGCCTTCACGAGCGGGTGCGTCGTGTCGTCGCTGCGGATCCATGTGTCCAGGGCGTGCATGGAGGCGACGACCGCGTCCGGCGGGGGCGGGACGAACCGAATCGAGTCGGGCCCGCGACCGCCGATCCAGTTCTGGACCTTGCGGAGATTCTCCGGATCCTTGTTCGCTCCACGAACGCCCTGCATGAGCCGCTTGTGCGCCTCGCACAGCAGTCGCGAACTGACGGGCAGACCCTTGGGACGCGCCATCTCACGGCGCGCGTACGTCAGGGCCGCGACGTAGTTGCAGACCTCTTCGACGTCGTCGGGGCGGTCGCTGCGCTGCGTGGCCTCGAACTCGAAGATGTCCTCGAGCGTCGCCTGGGTGCCTTCGATCTGAGACGAGAGCAGGGCCTCCTTGCGCACGAAGCCGTAAATAAACCAGTCGATGCTGGGGACCAGCTGCCCGGCCAGGCGCAGCCTCTCGATCGCGGCCTGCGCTTCCTGGAGCAGGGGCGCAACGGGGCCGGACACATCCACCGGCGGATCGCGCGGCGGGAGCGTAAATGGGATGAACGCTTCGACGGTCTTTCCGGCAATCGTTGTTGGTCGGTATGTTCCGGTCGTGCGGGGCATGGCTGGGAACTTCGGCGTTCGTGGAGCCGAACACTAGGAACGTCTGCGTTCCTAGTCGAGCCGGCTAGGAAAGGAGACGTTCTTTGCGCCACGCGGCTGGTTTTGCCGAAGAAACACCCCGGCCATTGGCCGGGGCGGGGGTATTCTCTGACGCATGCGGGCCCGTCAAGCCTGTCGGCCAGCCACAAAGACGCCGCGCTCATGCTTCTTGAACCGGGCGGCGGAGCCCTTGGCGGCGATCTCGCGGATGATCGCGGCGTAGAGCGTGGCCTCCGGCGTCTTGCCGCCGGGGCTGGTCCAGAGTTTCTTGGCCTCCATCGCGGCGATCATCTCCTTGGCCCGCATCGGCACCTCGCTCGCGGCGAGCACCTTGGCCGCCGCGTCGAGGGCGCTGACGCGCTTGGGCTTGGGCTCCTTTGCGGGCTTATGGACCTTGGCCGTCTTGGGGGCCTTGTCACCCTTGGCCTCCTTCCCTTTGGCGGCCGCTTCCACGCTGGCGTTGTTGGTCATCTCCAGCTCGCTCGGAACCTCGTGGTCCTGCTTCCCTCCCGCCAGGCGGCCGTTGATCTCGGCGAGCGCCGCCTTGCGGAGGCGATCGGTGTTCGACGCCGTGGCGTCGGCCTTGCGCTTGGGGATGCGCTTGCCGCCGGGGCCAACGGCTCGCTTCATCGCGGGGGTGCTGCTGGACTTCTTGGTCTTCGTGCTCATGGTCATCTCCGAAACGGGGGTTGGGAATCCCGTCGCACATTGCGGCGGGCAAGCGTGGCCGTCGCGGTTCCCCGCGACGCCGCTTGGGTGGGGTGGGGGTCAGCACCCCGCGACGCGCTCGATCTCGGTGAGCACCTCGTGGACCATCGAGTTGGTGGCGGCTGCCCGGCCCCGGCGGTCGGTGCCGTAAACCACTTTGGCGACCTCGGTGGCCTTGGCGTAGCGGCTCTCTCGGTCCTCGTCGCGGGCAATGTGGGCGATGCAGATGTCCTGCCTGCCCGCTCGCCGGGTGTGCTGCTCGATGGTCACCTCAGCGCCGCGCTCGGTGCGGCTGATCTTGACGTCCTGCTTGTGGCCTTCGATCACGATCGTTCTGATGTTCATTTCGTTTCTCCTATGGTGTTCGTGCGTGGCGTGCGGTCACTCGGCGTCGTTCAGGAACCGCTCCATGTCGTCGCGTTCCATGTTGCTGAGGAACCCGACGGTGTCCATCAGGTCGCTGCGGACCTTGCCGAGGTTGCCGGTGATGCCCCAGTTGGTCGGGTCGGCCTTGGCCTGCTCGTCGTGCTTGTCGAGTTCCATCTGCAGCACGTCGATCAGGCGGGCGATGTCGTTGCGCCTCGCGGCGTACATCTGGGCGGCGGTCGGTTGTGGGGGGGCGGGCTTGGTGGTCTTGGTCTTGGGGGTGTTCTTCTTCATACTGGTACCTCTCGTTGTTTGGGGTGCGTGGTGTCTCGGGTAAACAAAGAAGCCCGCATGTTGCGGGCTTCAGGTCGTTGGCTTGGTGTTGTTCTTGCGTTCCCAACTCGTTGTGTCCTTGGGTTGGCCGACCGCCCGGAGGTAGTCGACCAGTTCGTCGGCGGTCCAGGTGTCGCCGTCGATCGCGTCGTGCTCGTCGGGGGCGTCGTCACGCTCGCGGTCGATCTCGAAGAGCCGGAAGCCGCCGAGCGACCCGGGGCGTGGGCCCCAGTGCCCGTCGAGGTGTCGGCCGCGCCCGGCGGGCACCGTCGCGATGTTCCAGGTGCGGCCGTCGGGCGTGTGGATCTCGATCGCGGGGATGTTGAACCCGCTCTTGGCGAGGGTCTTGGCGAGGTCGATCGTGGTCTTCGTGGTCGCGTTCATGTTCGTGGTCTCCGTCGCGTGCGGGGGGTGCGTTGTTCCCGCTCGCGTATGACACACATTGGTCGGCTGATGGGGAACAGGCAAGGTGATCGGTCTGCAATTCTCGATAATTCTGCGACATGTGGGCAACTGGGTCCGCGATGTGGGCAAGTTCGGGGGGGAGGTCCGCGATGACTCCCGAACATGCGCCTAGTTCCCAGCCAGCGGGGGGCGGACAGGGAATGTCCCGGCTCAACCCGGCGGCGCTGCCCGTGGCGGACGCCGCCCGTGTGCTCACGCGGCTGGGCGGGAAGCCCGTGAACGAAGCGATGCTCCGCGCCGACATCGATGCCGGCGCGCCGACAAACGCCGACGGCAGCGTCAACCTCGTGCACTACGCCGCGTGGCTCGTGAAGGAGATGTCTGTGGGGGGTGCAGGTGGCGATTGACCCGCGCAAACTCAAGCCCGGCGAACTCGCGCGGCTGCTCAACAGCACGCCGCTGGGCGAGGTGATCAGCGAGCGGCAGCTTCACCGGCATCGCACGCGCGCCGGGTTCCGCGTCGCGGCGGACGGCGACTCGGGCAAGGTCGATCTGTTCCGATACGTGGCGTGGCTGGCGACCACGCGGCACGAGGCGATCGCCCAGGCCGCCAGTGCGCCCGAGGGTCTGACGGGTTACGACGCGATGAAAGAGCGTGCCCGGCTCCGCAACGCGATGCTCTCGCTGTCGGGACGGGATATTGGTGACCTGCCGCCGGTCGCGGACGCAGCGAGGAGGGAGAAGGCGGCCCGCGACTTCCGGTTCTTCTGCGAGGTCTACTTCCCGCAGACGTTTCACCTCAAGTGGTCGGACGACCATCTGAAGGTCATTGCCAAGATCGAACAGGCGGTGCTCGAGGGCGGGCTGTTTGCGATGGCGATGCCGCGCGGCTCGGGCAAAACCTCGCTCTGCGAGATCGCGTGTCTGTGGGCGCTGGTGTACGGGCACCGGGAGTTCGTTGCCCTCGTGGGGTCGGACGAAGAGCACGCGGCCGGGATGCTCGATTCGATCAAGGCGGAGCTGGAGAACAGCGAGATCCTCGGCGGCGACTTCCCAGAGGTCTGCCATCCGATCCGTTCGCTCGAGGGCATCCACCAGCGGGCCTCGGGGCAGCTCTACCAAGGCAAGCAGACCCACATCGGCTGGACCGCCCGGGAGATCGTGCTGCCCACGATTCCGGGCTCCGCGGCATCGGGCGCGATCATCCGTGTCGCGGGGATCACGGGCCGCATCCGTGGCATGAAGCACAAGCGTGTCGACGGTGTGAGCGTCCGCCCTTCGCTCGTACTGATCGACGACCCGCAGACCGACGAGAGCGCCCGTTCGCCGTCCCAGTGCGCCAACCGCGAGCGGATCCTCGCCGGCGCGATCCTGGGCCTGGCCGGGCCCGGACGGAAGATCGCCGGCCTGATGACGCTGACGGTGGTCCGCCCTGATGATCTGGCCGACCGCATTCTTGACCGCGACAAGCACCCGCAGTGGCAGGGCGAGCGGACCAAGATGGTCTATTCGTTCCCCAAGAACGAGAAGCTCTGGGCCGAGTACGCCCGCGTGCGGGCAGAGGGGCTCCGAGCCGATCGCGGGATCATTGATGCTACGGCGTTCTACGGTAAGCACCGAACAGCGATGGATAAGGGGGCGGTCGTCGCCTGGCCGGAGCGGTTCAACCACGACGAGTTGTCGGCGGTGCAGCACGCCATGAACCTTCGGCTGCAGAACGAGGCCGCATTCTTTGCCGAGTATCAGAACGAACCGCTCCCGGAGGTCGAGGTCGCAGACGATCTTTTGAGCGCCGACCAGATCGCAGCGAAGGTGAACGGGCACGCCCGCGGGCTTGTCCCACTTGGGTGCTCGCACCTGACGATGTTCGTGGACGTGCAGGGCAAGGCACTGTTCTACCTCGTAGCCGCCTGGGAAGACGACTTCACGGGGCACATCATCGACTATGGCACCGAGCCGGACCAGAAGCAGGCGTACTTCACGCTACGGGATGTGCGTCGCACGCTCGGTGCCGCGTCGCCCCGCGCCGGCGTTGAAGGCGCGATCTATGGCGGTCTGGAGCGGCTCATCGAGGCGACGGTTGCTCGCGAGTGGCGGCGCGACGACGGCGCGATGGTCCGGATCGATCGATGCCTGATCGACGCCAACTGGGGTTCATCCACGGATGTTGTCTATCAGTTCTGTCGCCAGAGCCCGCACGCGAGCGTGCTCACGCCCAGCCACGGCCGCTATGTCGGCGCGAGCAGCCTCCCCTTCAGCGACTACAAGCGCAAGCGCGGCGAGCGGGTCGGGCTGAACTGGCGCGTGCCGATTGTGACCGGCAAGCGCGCGGTTCGGCACGTCCTGTTCGATACCAACTACTGGAAGAGCTTTGTGCACGCGCGTCTCGCGGTGCCGATGGGCGATCCCGGCGGGCTCTCTCTGTTCGGCCAGAAGCCCGAACCACACCGTCTGTTGTCGGAACACCTCACCAGTGAGTACCGCGTGCGGACTGAGGGCCGGGGCCGCACCGTGGACGAGTGGAAGCTCCGGGTCGAGGGTCTGGACAACCACTGGCTGGACGGCCTGGTTGGCTGCGCGGTCGCCGCATCCATGCAAGGCGCGGTGCTCTTTGGGACCGACCACAAGGTTGCGGTGCGTCCCCGGATCAAGCTCTCGGCGCTGCGTGGGAGGACGTCGTGACCCCACCCTCCAATCCGAAGCCCAATCTCACGCCGCGCCCGAAGGGCATCTGCTGCCCAACGTGCGGATGCTGCCAATTCGAGGTGCTCTACACCCGAGGGACTCCGTTGGGGACGATCCGCCGGCGACGCGAGTGTCGCCATTGTGGTCGGCGCGTAACGACGAGCGAGCGGCTCGGGGCTTGAGCACCGCAGCCCGTCGATGCAATCATGTGGTTGCTCGCCAAGGTCCACCCGGCGGCCACTGTTTCTGGGTCGTTGTGCTCGCTTGAATGAGCGGCAGCAGGAACGCCGCGAGCCGGCGGATCAGGTCGGGCAGAGGTGGAGCGGCCTGGTCTGCCCCGAGCTTGCGAATAAACGCGCTCCACTGAGCCTGCTTGGATGCGTCGGCCCCGAACTGATCGCTGAGTCCGACGGGCAGGGTGTCAGGAACCTGGGTTTTCCGGCGCTCCGCGGTGGCCAGCACGGCCTTCCTAAGCATCAGGTATTCAAAGGACATGGTCTGGCTCATCGTCCAGAGGTCGAAATAGTCCTTCATCCGGCTGTTGGCCATCCCCAGCGTAACGATCGCGTCGAACTTCTCCGCGATCACGGTTTCCGGTGGGTATGTCCGTATCTGCGCGGGCGGCAGTTCGAGCATCGGCCCGAGCACCAGTTCTCGTGCCTCGGGGGTGATCACATCACCAAACCCGACATCGATCTGTAGCCGAATCCGCGCCGTCCCGAGCCGAGCAAGAAGGCGGACGCGCAGCCCGTCGTAGACCGCGTCTTCTCGGATCGGCTCGGCGGCGACTGAACCCGCGTCGAAAACCAGACCGTCAGGCTCGACGGAGATCGCGCACACATCTTGGAAGATGCCGACGAGCCGATCGGCCTCCGGTGGGCCGAACCCGAGCAGGTCGACGTCCTGCGTGGGCCGGTGCGGCTTGTCAGCCCAGATCGCAAAGAGCATCGCGCCCTTGAGGACGAACTGCTGCGAGTGCGGGCTGCGGCTGAGACGGTACAGCAGCCGCTCTGCCGCGAACCGCATGAGCACGATGTTGAACACCTCCCCGCGCTGCTGGGAGAGGTTCATCAGCCGCTGCTTGATCGATCGGGCAAGCCCGTCGGGCGTGGGCGTTGTCATGCCATCGCCTCCAGGTATGGGCGGACGACCGTCGACACACCGCAGAGCGTGGCGTACCGATCGATGTCGGCGGGCTTGCACCGTCGGCCGCGGAGCGATTCTCGCAGCGCCTCGAGCGCGACCTCGAGGCCGACGTGCCGTCGATACCTGAAGCAGTCGACGACGGTCTTTGCGAGATCGAATACCCGCACAGCACGTCCGTCGATCGTGACTTTATGGATACCGTCCTTGAGGGTCGCACCCGACGCCAGGACGAATCGCATCGGCGGTTGGTCGACCTTGGGCTTGTGCGCCCGCCGATCGATCATCATCCAGACCTCGTGCGGCATCTGGGTACCGATCCCGTGGTAGGCCAGCGCCGAGAGCAGGCAGACTACGCCGTGGGGAACCCTCGCCGCCGCGTGTGCCAGACTGACGTGCTCGGACGCATCGGTCGCCGCCACCGCATACATCCCCCGCCCGGTCTTGACCATTTTCCCCGCGGCCACCAGCCGGCGCAGGACCTCCGGGTGAATGCCGTGGGCCGTCGCGTCGCGCACCCTGAGCACGCCGAGGCGGGTGGCCAGGGTGAGCGCGAGATCGGTTGGACCCTTGGTGGACATAGTGTGTAATAGTATCGACTATCAGTCGTATAAATCAAGGAAAATACACGTTATTGGCCATTAACCCCTTGAGGGGAACGCAATGGCTCCGGGATCGTGAATCGGCCATCCACAGGTTCTACCGGTAGCCCAACTGGCAGCGATTCGAACCACTCGCGCGACGAATGCCGGTCAGATGCAGAGGGGTATGGGTGTGCCCGACCCCACTCCCAACCCCGGCGATCTTGACCAGGGCCTACGCGACGCCGCGTCGCAGCCCGCCAAGGCGTCCGTCGACGGCCAGTCCGTCGAGCAGCACCCGCTGAAGGACCAGATCGAGGCCGACCGCTACCTCGCGTCCAAGGACGCCGCGAGGAAGCCCGGCCTCGGCATCAAGTTCGCCAAGATCGTCCCCCCCGGTTCTGTCTGACCCGATCCCACACCCATGCTGAAAGCCCTCGCCAACATCATGAGCCGTGTCACCCCGCTTCGCGGGATGCAGGCCGCCTCTCCCGCCCAGGCGGCGTCGCGAGACTCGCAAGGACGCGGGTCGCGCGGCGGCCGCCGTTTGGTCGTTGCCAAGTTCGACTCGGCCAAGACCACCCCGGAGAACCGCAAGCACTGGGCGAACGCGGACGGTCTCTCGCCCAACGCCGCGATCAACCCCGAGGTCCGTCGCGTCCTCCGCAACCGCGCCCGATACGAGGTCGCCAACAACTCCTACGCCAAGGGCATCGTCCTCACGCTCGCCAATGACACCATCGGCACCGGTCCCCGGCTGCAGATGCTCACTGACGACGCCGACGCGAATGCTCGCATCGAGGATGCGTTTGAGCAGTGGTCGCGGGCCGTTGACCTCCCCGGAAAGCTCCGCACCATGCGACTGGCCCGGGCAGAGAGCGGCGAGGCGTTCGCGCTCCTGATCAACAACCCCGGCATCGCGTCAGCGGGCTCGCCCGTATCGCTTGATCTCAAGCTCATCGAAGCGGACCAGGTCTGCACGCCCTTGCTGCGCCGCGGGCGCAACGACGAGATCGACGGCATTGCTCTGGATCAGTGGGGCAACCCCTCCGCCTACCGCGTGCTCAAGCGGCACCCCGGTGACAGCGGCGTGTTCCGCACGCCCATCGACGACCTCACGGCCTACGACACGTTCCCCGCCTCGTCGGTCGTGCACTACTTCCGCCCGGATCGGCCCGGCCAACTCCGCGGCATCCCCGACATCACGCCGGCGCTCCCGCTGTTTGCGCAGCTCCGCCGGTACACACTGGCGACCATCGCGGCCGCCGAGACCGCCGCCAACTTCGCCGCCGTCATCTACACCGACAGCCCCGCCAACGGTGAGGCCGATCCGCTGGAGCCGATGGACGAGGTCGAACTCGAGCAGCGTCTGGCGACCGTCCTTCCGGGCGGCTGGAAGCTCGGCCAGGTCCATGCCGAGCAGCCGACGACTACGTTCGGAGAGTTCAAACGCGAAATCCTCAACGAGATCGCACGGTGCTTGAACATGCCGTTCAACGTCGCGGCTGGCAACTCCTCGGGGTACAACTACGCCAGCGGTCGCCTCGACCACCAGGTGTACTACAAGAGCATCCGCGTCGAGCAGCACCACTTGCAGCTCGCCGTGCTCGATCGCATCCTGAAGGCGTGGCTCAACGAGGCCGTGCTTGTCGAAGGGCTGCTCCCGCAATCCCTGCGGACCATCGCCGCCACCTTGCCCGAGCATGCGTGGTTCTGGGATGGCGTCGAGCATGTTGATCCCGCCAAAGAAGCGAACGCCCAGGCCACCCGACTGGCCAACCACACGACCACGCTCGCCGCGGAGTTCGCCCGGCAAGGCCGCGACTGGGAGCAGGAGCTCCGCCAGCGTGCCAAAGAGCTCACGCTCATGAACGAACTCGGCCTAGCACCGGCAAAGGCGCAGACCGCTGCGCCGGCCGCGAATGCGCCCCCAGAGGACCCCGATCCCGCAGACCAAGTAGATGAGGAGACCGCCAGTGCCAGTCACCGCTGACAAGACCAAGACGATCCCAGCCCTCACGCTCACTGCAACCGCCGACATCACCGTCGCCGCCGCTGCCGACGGCCAGAGCGCTCCGCTGCCACGCTTCAAGATGGTCGCGTACACCGGCGGCGCGATGCGCGTCGCGGGTTGGCGGCACCCGGTGGTGATCGATCTCGCGGGCTTGGCGGTGCCGTCACAGGCACGCCCCATCCGCTTCGGGCACGACCCGCTCTCGGGCGTCGGCCACACCGATTCGATCCGCGTCGAGGCCGGGCAGCTCGTGGCGACGGGCGTGATCTCCCGTGACACGAGCGCCGCCAAAGAAGTCGTCGCGTCCTCGCGGAACGGCTTCCCCTGGCAGGCCTCCGTCGGCGCGAGCGTCGAGGAGTTCGAGTTCATCAAGGACAACCAGAAGGCGACGGTCAACGGCCAGGAACTCACCGGCCCGGTCAACGTCGTCCGCAAGGCCACGCTCGGCGAGATCAGTTTCGTGGATCTCGGCGCAGACGGCCGCACCAGCGCGAGCATCGCCGCGCGTCAGAACAAGGAGCCCAGCGTCATGGCCGACGATCCCACGACTTCCAATCCCACCCCGTCCCCGATCATCGCCACCGAGCAGACGCCTGAGCAGGTCCGCGCTGCAGCCCTTGCTGAGACTGCCCGTATCGCGGCCGTTCGCAAGGTCTGCGGCGGCAAGCACAGCGAGATCGAGGCCCAGGCCATCCGCGACAACTGGGATGCCACGCGCACCGAACTCGAAGTCCTCCGCGCCAGCCGCCCCAAGGCCCCGGCCATTCACGCTCCGGACAACAGCGTCACCAGCGAAGTGCTGGAGGCCGCGTGCTTCCAGAGCGCCAAGCTCGAAGGCATCGAGAAGGTCTGCTCCACGCAGGCAATCGAGATCGCCGCCAAGCGGTTCCAGGGCGGGCTGGGCCTGCAGGAACTCCTCTTCGAGGCCGCGATCGCCAACGGCTACACGGGCCGCACCTTCCGCGACAGCCGCCGCGTGCTTGAAGCCGCGTTCGGACGCGGCATCGAGGCGGGCATGACCACCATCGACGTGGGCGGCATCCTTTCCAACGTCGCCAACAAGTTCCTGCTCGAGGGCTTCTTCAGCGTCGAGCGCGTGTGGCGGAGCATTTGCGCCGTCCGCAACGTGAGCGACTTCAAGACCGTCACCAGCTACCGCCTGGTCGGCAAGGACCAGTACGAGCAGGTCGCCCCCGGCGGCGAGCTCAAGCAGGGCACGCTCGGCGAGGAAACCTACACCAACAAGGCCGACACCTACGGCCTGATGCTCTCGATCGATCGCCGCGACATCATCAACGATGACCTCGGCGCGATCACCACGGTGCCCCGCAAGCTCGGCCGTGGCTCGGGCCTGAAGATCAACGACGTCTTCTGGACGGCGTTCATGAACAACGCCGCGTTCTTCAGCGTCGGCAACAAGAACTTCGTCTCAGGCGCAGACACCGCCCTCGGCATCGACGGCCTCACCAAGGGCGAGGTCGCCTTCATGGACCTCGTGGACTCCGACGGCAAACCGACGGGCGTGATGCCCGCGATCATGCTGGTGCCGACGGCGCTCTCGGCGATGGGCACGCAGCTCTACAAGAGCGTCGAGCTCCGGGACACGACCGCGAACACCAAGTTCCCCGTCGCCAACCCGCACCAGGGCAAGTTCCGCATCGAGGTCAGCCGCTACCTCTCCAACGCGCTCTACACCGGCAACTCGGCCAAGGCGTGGTACCTGCTCGCCGACCCCAGCGATCTGCCGGTCATCGAGATGGCGTTCCTCAACGGCCAGGAAGCCCCGACCGTCGAGACCTCCGACGCGGACTTCAACATGCTCGGCATCCGGATGCGTGGGTACCACGACTTCGGCGTCAACCTGCAGGACCCGCGTGGCGGCGTGAAGAGCAAGGGCGAGGTGTAAGCCATGCCCGTGCAGGGAAGCACAGGCGCTGGGGGGCTCGGCGGCGAGCTCCCCAGCGAACTCGGAAGCGGCATCGATCAGCAATCGGGCATCGACACCGATGGCCCACCAACAGATGGAGGTTCAGGAATGGCTTCAGGACCAGCAAAGTTCGTTCAGGAAGGCGGCTCAATCGACTACACCCCGGGTGCCGACGTGCTCGTCGGCGCGGTGGTGGTGCAGGCCGATCTCATCGGTGTCACGCAGGCACCGATCAAGGCGGGCCAGTTGGGATCGCTCGCCGTCACCGGCGTGTTCGACTTCAACAAGGCGGTGGGCGCGGGGAGCGCCATCCCCGCGGGCACGCTCACCTACTGGGATGCGGCCGCCCAGAACGCCACCAAGAACGCGGCCGCCGGCGCGAACAAGCTGATCGGTAAGGCGGTGAAGGCCACCGTCGACGCCGACACCATCGTTCGCGTTCGCCTGCAGCAATAAGGAGCACCTGTGGGCGACCTGCTCGATCGCGGCGCGGCGTTTCTGGATGCCCAGCGTCACCAGCACCTCTCGCGCCCGGTCCTCTACCGGCGTGGCATGGACGAGAAGGAAGTCCTGGCCACCATCGGCAAGACCGAGTTCGAGCAGGCAGACGACGCGGGGCTGATTCATAGGGTCGAGTCGCGTGACTTCCTCGTGCGAACGGGAGACCTCGATCTGGGCGCTGGCCCGATCCTCCCGCGTGCGGGTGATCAGGTGCGAGAGACGGTTGGGACGGCAGTGTTCGTGTTCGAGGTCAATGCGCCGGGCGGCCAGCCGCCGTTCCGGTACAGCGACCCGTACCGCAGGGTTCTTCGGATTCACACCAAGCACATCGCAACGGAGTAACGATGGCAGAAGGCAACGGACAGAACGGCAGTGCTCGGTGGGCCGGCGTGGTCGTCACGATCGTGCTCGCGGTGGGCGCGATGACCATCCAGTGGGGCGTGGTGACCACCAAGCTCCAGCAGGTCGAGAAGCGGCTCGACGAGTTCATCGGCGAGGCCCGGAGCATCCGGGCGCAGTACGCCGAGATGGAACGCAAGATCTGGTTCCTCGAAGGGAAGCTCCACGGGCTGACCACTAACGCACCACGCCAGGCCGTGCCACCGATGGGCTCGCCTGTCATTGGGGGTGGGCCTTGAGCACGATCTCTGCTATTGCCGACGCCGTCGCTGCGCACATCAACGCCGGCACGTTCTCGCAGCCGCTCACGGCCGTGCGGATGTTCCAGCCCGCCTTCACGCTGGAGGACCTCAAGGACCTGCGGGTCTCGGTGGTTCCCCGGACGGTGCAGATGTCGCCGGTGACGCGGGACAGCCTGGCCGTTGAGTACGTCGTGGATGTGGGCGTGCAGAAGAAGCTGCCTGCCGAAGGAGTGGACGCGGCGATCGACGAACTGCTCGCGATCGTGGAGGCGATCGCGGATCACCTGCGGTTCCAGCGGCTGGAGGGCTTCCCCGACGCGGCGTGGGTCGGGATCAACAACGAGCCGGTGGTGTCGAGTGAGGCGCTCGAGCAGCACCGGGTGTTTACGAGTGTTCTGAGTGTGACGTACCGCGAGCGGAGGTAGGACGTGCGGAATGCCATCATCTTCAAGGTGAACCTCGACGTAGGTGATAAGCCGCTGTCAACGACGAAGCTCGTGGCGACGTTCACGCTCACGGCCTCGCACAAGAACTCACAGGATGTGCAGTTGTCCGACGGCAAGACCGACCCCATCGAGATCCCCCCGGGCACGCAGTACTACTTCGAGCGGGTCAACATGGCGGACCTGTTGGTCAAGGGCAAGGGCGGCGAGACGGTCTACGTGGTCGGCCACAGCGCCGAGTGAAAAGGAGTCAGCGATGGCAATCAAGCTCGGCATGGAGGCCGTCCTCAAGTACAAGGTCGGCGCAGCAACCTGGACGGAACTCAAGAATGTCAAGGACCTGACGCTCAACCTCGAGGCCGGCGAGGCGGACGTCACCACCCGCGCCAACAGCGGCTGGCGTGCGACCGTCGCCACGCTCAAGGAGGCGAGCGTCGAGTTCGAGATGGTCTGGGACACCGGCGACGCCGGGTTCACCGCGATCAAGAACGCCTTCTTCAACAACTCAGCCATCGGGATGCAGATCCTCGACGGCGCGAGCGGGCAGGGGCTGCAAGCGGACTTCTCGATCACCAACTTCAGCCGCAGCGAGGCGCTCGAAGAGGCCATCACCGTCTCGGTGACGGCCAAGGTGACCTACTCGGCCACGGCACCCAGCTGGCTGCCGGGGACTTGAGGTCGGGTAACTGGATAGACGGGCAGATCGGACTTCTCCCCACAACTCCACGGAGGCACGGATGCGGCAATTCAAGGACAACTCGGGCAGGACCTGGACAGTCGAGATCAACGTCGCCACGCTCAAGCGCGTGCGCGGGCTTACCGGCGTCGACCTGATGCAGGTCATCGAAGGGACGCTCATCGAGAAACTCATCCGCGACCCGGTGCTCCTGTGCGACGTGGTGTACGCCGTGTGCAAGCCCGAGGCGGACGCCGCCACCCCCCGGGTCTCCGACGAGGAGTTCGGCAAGGCGATGGCGGGCGACGCCATCGATGCGGCCACGAGCGCCCTGCTGGACGAGCTCATCAGTTTCTGCCCGAGCCCCAGGGACCGGGCCAACCTCGGGCGGGTGCTCCAGGCCACCAACCGGGTACTGGACAAGGCCAGGGACCTGACGGAGCAGCGGATCGCGACGCTGACCAGCGAGGGGGAACTGGACAAGCTGGTCAGCCGAGTGCTGTTCGAGGGGGCGATGCCTGGAGACTCCTCTACCAGTGCGCCGGAGCCGTCGGCGTCGACCCCGCCCTCCTGACCTTCCGCGAGCTGATGGACATGCTCGAAGGGCGGCAGCGCCACGACTGGTCCATCGCCGCCTCGCTCATGTCCGTCGTCGCCAACTTGCACCGCGACCCCAAACGCTCCCGCTCGCTCAAGCCCTCCGACTTTGACCCATTCGCCGTAAAGAAGCCGGTGCCCAAGGTCCCCGTCACCGTGCTCAAGGACGTGTTCATCAACGGGCAGATGCCCTCGGACCTCAACCACCTTTAAGGAGTTCTGCACATGAAGTCATGGAAAACCACGCTCGCCGGGATCGCCTCCATCGTCGCAGCCGTCGCCACGGCGGTCTCAGCCCAGTTCGACAACGACCCCGCCACGGTGCCCGACTGGACGATGGTGATCGCGATGATCACCGCCGGCGTCGGGCTGGTGCTCGCACGCGACAACGACAAGTCCAGCGAGCAGGTTGGCGCGGGCAAGTAATTCCCACACCCACCACCCCCACACACCATGCAATGGATCGCACAAATCGTGGCAGCACTCGTGATCGGCCTGCTCAAATGGCTGGAGAACCGTCATGTCCAATCGAAGAACGCCGTGGAATCTCGCCGGTCTGCTGACACTATCTCTCGCATCGGCGACCGGGTGCGCACCTGGGAGGACCGTGCTCGTGGCGGACGACAGCCCGCTGCGGATCGGGCCGGGGATGACCGGGCGGGTTTACCGCCTGGTGGGTGAGCCGCCGACATGGGTCCTCGGCGACGACACCGTCACGCTCCCCGAGGGGTGGTACTGCGTCCCGCCGAGGTTCGTGCATCCCGAGGATGTGCCCGCTGCGGGAGCTTCACGGAAGTGATCACCATGCGGATCAAAGACATCTTCTTCGACCGCCACGTCGTCATGGCGGCGGTCGACAACGCCAAGCGGAAGGTGCTCAGCAAGGCCGGCGCGTTCATCCGCACGGCGGCCCGCACCAGCATCCGCAAACGCAAGGGGTCGGCTCCGCCAGGGGCCCCGCCCCATTCGCACGAGGGCAGCCTGCGTCGGCTGATCTTCTTCGGGTACGACAAAGCCAACGACTCGGTCGTCATCGGGCCGGTGGGTTTCAAGAAGAGCGCCCCCCCGGCACCGAGCGTCCTCGAGCACGGCGGCGACACCGTCGTGCTGCGGCGGCGTGGGGGGAAGCTCACGTCACAGAAGGTCAGGATCGCGCCACGGCCGTACATGGCCCCGGCGCTGGAGAAGGAGCGGCCGAAGCTGCCGCAGTTGTGGCGAAACTTGATCAAGAAAGGGTGATTGAACGTGGCCGATACGCGGGGCATCCGAGCCGGGCGAGCCTTCGTTGAGCTGGGCGTCAGCGACAAGCTGTCGGCTGGACTCAAGGCAGCCCAGAAGAAGCTCGAAGCCTTCGGCGCTGGGCTACGGTCCATCGGCACGAAGGTGGCAGGCATCGGTGTCGCCGCGATCACGGCGCTGCTCGGCACGGCGAAGGTATTCAGCGACTCGGGCGATGCGCTCGACAAGATGAGCGCCCGCACGGGCGTCAGTGTTGAGGCCCTCAGCGAGCTCGGTTACGCGGCGGATCTCTCGGGCACGGACATGGAAACTCTGGAGAACGGCCTTCGCTTCATGCAGAAGACGCTGACGGAGGCGTCGCAGGGTTCGAAGGGTGCGAACGAGGCACTCGCACGGCTTGGGCTCACCGTGCAGGACCTGGCGAAGCTCTCCCCCGACGAACAATTCAAGCTGCTGGCCGACCGCTTCTCACAGATCCAAGACCCGGCGCTCCGGGCCGCGATGGCGATGGAGCTCTTCGGCAAGGCCGGGAGCAAGCTCCTGCCGCTGATCGCCGACGGAGCAGCGGGCATCAACGAGATGCAGGAGCAGGCCCGCAAGCTGGGACTGACCGTAAGCACCGAGACAGCCCGCGACGCCGCGGAACTCAACGACGCGCTGGGCACGCTCTGGAAGGTCCTTAAGCAGGGTGTGTTCACCATCGGCGGGGCGCTGGCACCCACCATCAAGGACCTGACCGAGCGGATCACCCGCATTGTCGTGAGCGCCACGGCCTGGGTGAAGGCGAACAAAGAGACGGTGGTCTGGGCGCTCAAGGTCGCAGCCGCCGTCGCGGTCGTCGGAATCGCGATTGTCGGCCTCGGCTACATCATCTCCGGCATCGGCGCGGCGCTTGGGATTGTTGCGGCCGTCATCGGCGGAATCGGCACGGCGTTCAGCCTGATCGGGGCCGCGATCGGCGCGATCCTCACGCCGGTCGGCCTGACCATCGCCGCGATCGTGGCGCTGGGCGGGACGCTCTTGGTCGTCACCGGCGCGGGTGGCGAGGCGCTGTCGTGGCTCGCGGAGAAGTTCACCGAGCTGCGTGACTGGGTCGGCAAGGTGGTCGGCGGCATCTCCGACGCCCTCGCGGCTGGCGACATCGCGCTGGCCGCCGAGATCCTGTGGCTGTCGCTGAAGGTCATCTGGCAACAGGGCGTGGCGGCGCTGAACAAGGCGTGGCTGGGCGCGAAGGAGTTCTTCGTCTCGACCGCGTACTCCATGTGGTACGGCGCGCTCGCGGCGGCGGAGATTGTCTTCCACGCGATCGAGGTTGCGTGGATCGAGACCACCGCATTCCTCTTCAAGACCTGGACCAACTTCGCCACGGGCTTCCAGATGATCTGGCAGGAGGCGTCGAGCTGGGTCGCCAAGCGGATGCTGGAGATCCAAGGGCTGTTCGATGACGGCCTGGACGTCGAAGCCGCGAAGAAGGCGGTCGATCAGCAACTCGAATCCCGCCTCGTCGAACTCGAAAACGCCGCCCAGCAGTCCGTGACCGCACGCGACAAGGAACGCGAGGCCCAGCGCAAGGACGCAGCGGCGATGCACGAGGCAACGCTGGCGGGCATCGGCCAGGACTTCGAGAACGTGCAGGAGGCCCTCCGCAAGGACACTGCGGCAGGGCTCGCCGAGTCGCAGGCCGCGCTCGACGCCGCCAAGCAGAAGCTCGCCGCCGCGATCGAGGAAGCCCGCAAGAAGCGCGAGGCCGCCGAAGCTGAGAAGGGTCCGGGTCGCCCGCAGCGTGATCCGCTCGCCGACTTCGAGGACCGCCTGTCGGGCCTGGGCGACCGGATCGCCAAGGGGATCAGCGTCACGGGCACCTTCAGCGCCGCGGCCGTCTCGGGGCTCGGCACCGGCGGCGGTGCCGCCGAGCGTACCGCCACCGCCACCGAGGCGACGGCCAAGAACACCAAGCGGCTGCTGGATGCACGCGTCGACAACGGAATGCGGTTCGCCTGACCCCCACCCCTAGAGAGGATGTCATCACCCGTGCCCGTTGAGGTCTTTGAGAAGTTCGAGAGCCGCAAGTCCACCAAGGCGAACCATGCGTCGCAGTCCTCTGCGGAGCTCGGCTACATCGTGCGCGGCACGGACAACGACATCGCCGCTCGCGATGCGGCGCAGGCGAACTCTCCTTCGACCTACGACACACTCCCGCGCCAGAGCATCCAGATCGAGCCGATCGGACCGCAGCTGTGGGACGTAGCGGTCCGCTACAGCCAGAACAGCACGAGCGGCACGTCGACCCCTAGCGAGGCCTCATTCAACTTCGAGACCGGCGGCGGCACGCAGCACATCACCCAGAGCCTGCAGACCGTACAGCGCCGCCCTGCGCCGGGCACCACCGCGCCCGACTTCGGCGGCGCGATCGGTGTGACCGCCGACGGCGTCGAGGGCGTGGACATCACGGTGCCCGTGTACCAGTTCTCCGAGACGCACTACTTCAGCAATTCACAAGTGACCGCGTCATACAAGGGCGCGATCTTTAGCTGCACCGGCAAGACCAACGCCGGCGCGTTCAAGGGCTTCGCGCCCGGCGAGGTGCTGTTCTTGGGGGCAAGCGGCTCCAAGCGCGGCGACGGTTCCGGAGTGGGGGGCGGCGACTGGGAGATCACGTTTCGGTTCGCGGCCAGCCCCAACCAGACCGGCCTCTCCGTCGGCTCCATTACGGGCATCAGCAAGAAGGGGTGGGAGTACCTCTGGGTCCGCTACGCCGACGCGGAGGACACCGGGTCCGGCGCGATCATCAAGAAGCCCATCGCCGCCTACGTCGAGCGTGTGTACGACGCCGCCAACTTTGGAGCACTGGGGATCTGAGCCCCGTCACCCATGCCTGACGACCTCCGCAAAGTCCGATCCGGTGATCCACTCAGCCTCCCCGCGGGCGCGTACAACGCGTTCGTCGATGCGGCGGTCGACCTGCGCATGCGTCAGGGACGTGGCCAGGCCCTCGCCGGTCCTCAAGTAGAGTCCGCCCAGCGCGGCATCGGCGTGGTTTTAGTCCGTAACGACTCCGACGAGGAGATCGAGCCGTACCACGCGCTGGCGATCACTGGCGTGTTGGTGGAGCCCGGCGAAAACGACCAGGAGCGGACATTCCAGAGCCGCACGCCGCTGACGGGCGACATCGCCACCGAGGAAACCGCCGGTCCAGCGTTTGTCGTCGCGTTGCAGCCCATCAAGCCAAACAAGCTGGGGCGCTGCGTGCTCACCGGTGTCACGGTGGCGCGGGTCTTCATCACCAACGAGACCGACACCACCTGCGAGCTGGCGGCCGACGAAACTGTTCTGGCCAGCACGCCGATGGGCGGCATCCCGATCCTCTGGAAAGAAGATGGCACCGGCGAGAAGTGGGCCGTGCTCGAGCTCGGCCGCCCGTCGCCCGGGCGCGTGACGGCGATCCTCGGCGCGGCTCAGGCGATCCCCACCGAACGCAACCGCTGGCGCTATCCGTGGGTTCAAGCCCAGATCGACGGGAACCCCGGCAGCGAGACCTACCTCCGGTATGTACCCATCGAGGGTGGCCTGTCGTCCCAGCTCGCAAGCGGCGGCGAGGACCCCACGCGGCTAGCGCTCAACCGGTTCGAGGCGCACCACATGAACGATTCAGAGCCCGGCTCCGGGTTCGGCGGCCTGTTCGGCCTGGGACCGGTGTGCGAGTTGCCGGGTGTGCTCCCCAAGTGCCCGCCCGCACGGTCGCTCAAACCCAAGCTCGTGCCCATTCCCGAGGGTGTGTGCGTGCAGCTGACCTGCGAGCGCAACAGCAAGGGCAAGCCGGTGTGGGTCTTCGAGGCCATGAGCCTGATCGAGATCGCCGACCCTGCCGACGAGGATCGCAAGTTCAACCTCTACATCGGAGGTGCCGAATGACGACGACCCCGACGACTCTGGACACTCGCCGCGAGAAGGAACGAGCCAAGTACGTGGCGCTGGCCGCCAAGCCCGGCTCGACGTACGGCTCGACCAACCACGGCAAGCTTGCTGTCCCGATCATCCAGAAGTTCAAGCCGAGGTTCGTCGTGGACTTCGGATGCGGCCGCAACGACCTCGTGCGGGATCTGCGTCGCCTCGGTATCGATGGACTCGGCGTGGACTTCGCGTTCCCGGAGGCCGACCTCGTGCGCCCGATGCACAAGACCGCGCTGCACGCGGGTGTCGCGGATGTCGTCACGAGTTTCGATGCACTCGAGCATCTGCTGCCTGAGGACGTAGACGCGGTGCTCGCGGAGATGCGCCGTGTGGCCAAGCCGCGCGGCCACTTCGTGTTCTCGATTTGCACCCGTCCCAGCAAGACCACCGTCGCCGGCGAGGGGCTGCACCCGACGGTGCGCCCGCTGGAATGGTGGCTCGACCGCATCGGGCGTGTCGCCACCGTGATCAACCCGCGGGCCGAGCGGCGGTTCATCGTCGGGCGGTTCAAGGGCGGCAGTGATGGGGGGTGCTGCGGTGCGTGAGAACCAGTCAGACATAGCGGCGCTCCAGGCCGGGCTGAAGGCGCGTAAGCCGGCGCGTGATGGCCTGCGCCTCTACACCGCCGACTTCGACTCCGTGTCGCTTGGTGGGTTCTATCGCGGGCGTTCGGCGTTCCTGATCCTTTCGGGCCCATCGCTCACGCAGATCGACCTCACCGCGCTCAACAAGCGCGGCATCGTCACGATGGCGGTGAACAACGCCTGGGCGGTGCATCGTCCGACGCTGTGGACCTGCGTCGATGATCCCGGCCGCTTCATCGATACCGGCTGGAAGGACCCGGGCATCTTGAAGTTCGTGCCCACGTGCATGTGGGACAAGCGGCTCCGCATCCAGGGCGCTGACGGCGTGATGCGCAACAGCGCGTTCAGGGTCCGGCAGATGCCCAGCGTCATGTTCTTCCGCCGTGCGGATCACTTCGACCATGAGCGGTTCCTGACTGGAGACAGCGTCCCGTGGGGCAACGACGCCAAGAACCCAGACTCTTTGGGCATCACCGGCAAGCGCTCGGTCATGCTCGTGGCACTCCGCCTCCTGCACTACCTCGGATTCTCGACGGTGTACCTGCTGGGCTGCGACTTCAAGATGGCCGAGGACCGCAAGTACGCCTTCGCCGAGAACCGGGCTGCCAACGCGATCCGGCACAACAACGTGCTCTATGACTCGCTGGCACGGCGCTTCGAGGCTCTCAAGCCGCACTTCGAGAAGCACCGCTTCCGCGTGGTCAACTGCTCGCCCGGCAGCGAGCTGCAGGTCTTCGAGCGCATGGAGTTCGCCGACGCCGTTGCGGCTGCGTCGGCCGAGTGCGGCAAGCCTGTGAACACGCAGGGCTGGTACGAGCCGAATGTGAAGCCTCAGGAGGCCGTGCGATGAGTAACGGCCCGACGCGGTACTACCTCTACATCCCGGTCTGGGCGACAGGCCGCCCTCCGCAGGGCGGCGGATCGAGCAACTATTCGACGCCGTCCGAGTCCCCCGATTCGTCGGACAGCACGTACTCGACGCCAACAAGCACGCCGAGCATGCCGGCGAGCTATATGACCACAGGTGATCTGGTCTACACGACCGGACCGGGCGGCACGCCGACATTGACGTTCTACACCACCGATGCGTTCACCAGCAACACGCCGGGCACGACGCAGACGCCGTCGAGCACGCCGAGCGATACGCCGTCGAGCAGCGCGCACAGCTCGGCCTCGTCGGCGGCGAGCAGCTCCGGTGCTGGCAGCTCGTCTGGGATGAGTTCTGGTGACTCCAGCGGCAACAGCGGCGGTTCAAATGGTTCTGGCGGCGGTGGCGGCGGAGGAGGGGGTGGTGGAGGTGGAGGTGGCGGTGGGGGTGGCGGTGGTG
>VYKU01000025.1_pt1 | contig 89653 bp, 88 predicted proteins | sample 5114491 | NCBI WGS metagenome assembly VYKU01 (sample SAMN12291796, study PRJNA351875) | freshwater metagenome | isolation source: freshwater lake | place: USA: Michigan, Gull Lake | collected 2011-07-05 | reverse complement strand
AACAGCATAGTTCTTGATATAAACTCACATTTATGCTCGAATCAAGCATCGTCGCCGGGGTCGTGCCCGGCCGCGTGCGCTGTTTGAAATGTGAAGAAAGAAGAAGCGGGATTTCGCCCGAAAACCGCTTTTGCAACATGTAACCGCGATTCGTCGCCGTGGTTACATCTCTGGAAAATCAACAGGTTAAACCGGCGACGGTCGCTGGTAGTCGCGTTTGGTAACCTATTCTTTGGGATAGTCGACGCGGGCCAGATACAACCCCTCGGGCGGGGCGGTGGGGCCGGCGGCACGGCGGTCGCGCGCGGCGAGCGCTTTGGCCACGTCGGCCGCGGTCCAGGCCCCGTCGCCGACCAGTTTGAGCGTGCCCATCATGTTGCGCACCTGGTGGTGCAGGAACGAGCGCGCTTCGACCCAGGTCACGATCTCGTCGCCCTCGCGGGCGATGTCGAGCCGGTCGAGCGTTTTGAGCGGGCTTTTGGCCTGGCAGTCGCCCGCGCGGAAGCTCGTAAAATCGTGGTGGCCGACGAGAAGCTGGGCCGCGTCGTGCATCGCCGCGGCGTCGAGGCGATGGTTGATGTGCCACACGCGGCCCCAATCGAGCACCGGGCGCGCGCGCCGGTCGCAGATGCGGAACAGATAGACGCGCCGCACGGCCGAAAAGCGCGCGTGGAAATCGGGTGCCGCGAGCGCGACCTCGAGCGCTTGCACCTTTTGCGGCTTGAGATGCCAATTGAGCGCGTCGCGAATCTTGAGCGGGTCCCAGTCGCGTTCGAGATCGACATGCGCCACCTGCCCCAGCGCATGCACGCCCGAATCCGTGCGCCCTGCCCCTGCGACCGCCGCCGCGTGGCCGCAGAATTTGGCGAAGGCGGCCTCCAGCGCTTCCTGCACGCTCGGCCCGCCCGCCTGGCGCTGCCAGCCCAAAAAATCGCTGCCGTCGTATTCGATCGTCAGCCGGTAGCGCTTCATCCTGGCCGCACCAGATCGAGTTGGGGCAGGTCGAGCCGGGTGCCCGGCGGCAGAGCAAGGCCGCGCAGCAGTTCTTCGGCCGACATCGGCTTGCCCCCGGCGCGCTGCACGCGATCGATCGCCAGTGCGCCCTCGCCGCAGGCCACCGTCAAGGGGGCCGCCACGATCGTGCCGGGTTCGGCATTCGCCGGTGCCGCCACGACGCGCGCGGCCAGCACTTTGAAGCGTTCGCCGCCTTGCGCGAACCACGTGCCGGGAACCGGATCGAAGGCGCGAATGCGGCGCTCGAGTTCGGCGGCCGGGCGGCGCCAATCGAGGCGCGCTTCCTCCTTGGTGAGTTTGCGCGCGTAGGTGGCGCCCTCGGGCTGCTTGATCGGCGCCAGCGTTTCGAGATTCGCGAGCGCTTCGACGATGGCTTTCGCACCCAAGCCCATCAGCGCATCGTGCAGGCGGCCGCCGGTCGTGTGCGGTTCGATGGCGAGTTTATGCACAAGCAGCGTGGGGCCTGTGTCGAGCCCGGCTTCCATCTGCATGATGGCAATGCCGGTTTCGGCATCGCCCGCTTCGATGGCGCGCTGGATGGGGGCCGCCCCGCGCCAGCGCGGCAGCAGCGAGGCGTGGATGTTGAGGCAGCCGCGCTTGGGCGCATCGAGGATCGCTTGCGGCAGCAAAAGCCCGTAGGCCGCCACGACCGCCACTTCGAGATCGAGGGCGGCGAACTCGGCCCGTGCCGCTTCGTCCTTGAAGTTCGCGGGATGGCGCACGGGCAGCCCCAATTCGAGCGCACGCAGATGCACCGGGCTTTGTTGGATGCCGTGGCCGCGTCCCTTGGGGCGCGGTGGCTGGGTGTAGACGCAGGCAATCTCGTGGCCCGCTGCGGCGATCGCATCAAGGGCGGCGGCGGCAAACGCCGGCGTGCCCATGAAGCAGACGCGCCGACGCACAGCGCTCACGCATCCGCCTTGATGCGTTTGGCCTTCTGCAGCTTGCGCAAGATCATCGAGCGCTTGAGGGACGAGATGTGATCGACGAACAGCGTGCCTTCGAGATGGTCGATCTCGTGCTGGATGCAAACAGAGAGCAAGCCCTCGCACTCGATCTCCTGCACCGCGTCGTTTTCGTCGCGGTAGCGCACGCGGACCTTGGCCGCACGCTCGACGTCGGCATAGTGCTCGGGCACCGACAGGCAGCCCTCTTCGCCGGGCACGCGCTCGTCGGACATCCAGACGATCTCGGGATCGACGAAGCGCATCGGGCGCGGCGGGGCGCCCTCTTTTTCGCGCGCGAGATCCATCACGATCACGCGCTTGGAAACGCCGATCTGCGGCGCCGCAAGCCCGATGCCGTTGGCCGCGTACATGGTTTCGAACATGTCGTCCATGAGGTCGCGGATCTGCTGGTCGACCCGGCCGACCGGCTGGGCCTTGATTTTGAGGCGTGGATCGGGGGCCACGAGAATTTCGCGCAGTGCCATAAAACGTTAGTTATGATGAGTTGCGGGCTTGGTCAAGCCTTGCCCCACGCACCCCGTCGCCCCAAGGAAAACCGCCATGAACGCCGCCCAACGCCTGCGCCGCCGCCTCGAGGAAAAACGCCTGTGCGTGATGCCCGGCGTGTTCGATGCGCTCTCCGCCAAACTGGCGGCCGACGCCGGGCACGAGGTGCTGTTCATGACCGGTTTCGGCGTCTCGGCCGTGCGCCTCGCCTCGCCCGATGCCGGCCTCGTTTCGATGGGCGAAATGCTCGACCAGCTGCGCAGCTGCATCGGTGCGGCGGGCGAAGTGCCCGTGGTCGGGGACGGCGATACGGGCTGGGGCAACGCGCTGAACGTGCAGCGCACGGTGCGCGAATATGCGCGCGCAGGAGCGGCCGCGATCATGCTCGAGGACCAGGCCACGCCCAAAAAATGCGGCCACACGAAGGGCAAGCAAGTGGTCTCGCGCCAGGAAGCTCGCCTCAAGATCCGGGCTGCGTGCGAAGCCCGCGATGCCCTTCGCGCCACGGGGGCGGGCGATATCCTCGTTCTGGCGCGCAGCGATGCGCGCGCGGTGAACGGCTTCGACGATGCTTTGGCGCGCTGCCAGGATTTCGCCGACGAAGGGGCCGACATCCTGTTCCTCGAAGCGCCCGAGAACCTCGACGAGATGCGCCGTTTTTGCGCATCGGTGAAGCGCCCGTGCATGGCCAACATGGTCTTCCAGGGCAAAACGCCGGTGCTGCCGCCGGCCGAGCTGCAGGAAATCGGCTATCGCCTCGCGGTCTATCCGATCGCCGCACTCGCGGGCCTCATTGCGTCGCTGCGCCAAACCTATGCCGCACTCGTACCTGGCTCCGGCACGGCGCATCCGCCGCAGATCGATTTTGCGGCCCTGCAAGACGCCGTCGGCTTCCCCGCCTATTGGGAAGCGGAGAAAAAATACGCAGCCGAGTGACTACTGCAATTCCTGCTTGGTGAACTTGCTTGGGACAACTTCTACAAGCGGAAGGGAAATTTCGGCTGCGTTAGGCCCGGCAGCCTCGAGCTCGCGCAGACTGCGGGCGCTCGGCAAAAGTCGGGATTGGAGCGACGTTACCGACTTGTTATACGCGTTGGTCGCATCGTTGAGCGCGTCGCCAATGTCTCTCAAGTGGTCCGTCAGAACCTTGATGCGATCATAGAGGGCGGTCCCGAGCGTCTTGATCGCTTCGGCGTTGGCCGCAAGAGCTTCCTGACGCCATGCGTAGGAAATGACCCAAGCCATCGTCTGCAACGTGAGTGGCGTCGCAAGCGCAACGCGCTGGTTGGCGGCAAATTCCAGCAATCCGAGATCGGCTTCGACAGCGGCGCTGAGCAGCGCTTCGTTGGGCAGAAACATCAGTACGAATTCGGGCGAGCCTTTGACTTTGACGCCATAGTCTTTGCCCGCAAGAGCCTTCACATGGCCTTTGAGCTGGGCGGCATGGTCCTTCAAAAAGCGCGCGCGCTCGGCATCGTCGGTCGCGTCGTGCGCTTTGAAATAGGCGTCGGCCGGGGCTTTGGAGTCGATCACGATTGTGCGCCCGCCCGGCAGGCGCACCACCACATCGGGGCGGGAGGAGATGCCGTCCTGCGCCACGCCGACCTGTTCGTCGAAATCGATATGGCTGTTGAGGCCGGCGATTTCGAGGCAGCGGCGCAGCGTGTTTTCGCCCCATTTTCCCCGCACGGCCGGGTTCTTGAGAACAGCGGTAAGGTTGGTTGTGGCCATCGACAGTCGGTCGCTGCGCACGCTCAGATTTTCGACTTGCTGGTTCAAAGCGCCATAGCTTTGGGCGCGCGCCTGTTCGATTTCGGCCAAGCGCACGCCCATCTTTTCGAGCGCTTCGCGTACCGGCAGAACTAGCCCGTCGATCGCCACCTGGCGTTTGTCGAGGTCGCCGGCTGCGACTTCCAGAAACTGCGATTGTGTGGCCTTGAGCGTGTCAGCGGACAGCGCTTTGAATGTATCGACGAATTTCGCCTCGGCCGCCAGCCACAGCTCCTGTTTTTCGGCTGCTTGCGCTCGCTCAGCTTTCAAAGCTTCGTCTAGCCTGGCCGCCTCCGCGCGCATGTCGGAAGAATCGCGTTGGGCGCGGGCGAGATCGGTTTCGAGGCCCGCAATGCGCTGGACCTGCGCTTCGGCCGCACTCTGCGCGCGAGTCGCGACATCCAAGCGCTGGCGCAATTCGCGTTCGAGATCGGAAGCCTGGGTCAGCTTCTCTTTGTAGATATCCTCGCGCCCACGCATGGCGAAGTAGACGCCCGCTGCGCCGAGCGCCAGACCGATCGCTATGAAGCCGAGAAACTCCATGCGCTAGATTTTGGCGCCCACGGGCGAAGGCCCGACATTGCGGCGCAGAAGATCGTCGAAGTAGGAAATGGTCTTCTTGAGGCCTTCGTCGAGCTGGATCTTGGGCTCCCAGCCGAGCAGGTTTTTGGCCTTGGCGATGTCGGGCTTGCGCTGCATCGGATCGTCGGCGGGCAGCGGGCGCTGCACGAGCTTCGATTTCGCCCCCGTGAGCGCGATCACGCGCTCGGCCAGCTGGCGGATGGTGAATTCGTGCGGGTTTCCGAGATTGATCGGGCCCGTCACCGCATCGGGGCTGTCCATCAGGCGCACGAAACCTTCGATGAGGTCGTCGACGTAGCAGAAGCTGCGCGTCTGGGTGCCCTCGCCGTAGATCGTGATGTCCTGGCCCTTCAAGGCCTGCACCACGAAGTTCGACACCACGCGCCCGTCGTTCGGGTGCATGCGCGGCCCGTAGGTGTTGAAGATGCGCGCCACTTTGATTTTGGTGCCGTGCTGGCGGTGGTAGTCGAAGAACAGAGTTTCGGCGCAGCGCTTGCCTTCGTCGTAACAGGCGCGCGGGCCGATCGGGTTCACGTTGCCGCGATATTCTTCGGGCTGCGGATGCACTTCCGGATCGCCGTACACTTCCGAGGTCGAAGACTGGAAGATCTTCGCCTTCACGCGCTTGGCGAGGCCCAGCATGTTGATCGCACCGTGCACGGACGTCTTGGTCGTCTGCACGGGATCGAATTGGTAGTGGATGGGCGATGCCGGGCACGCGAGATTGTAGATCTCGTCGACCTCGACATAGAGCGGCATCGTCACGTCGTGGCGCAGCACTTCGAAATGCGGATTGCCGAACAGCGGCACGATATTGTCTTTGGAGCCGGTGAAGTAGTTGTCGACGCACAGCACGTCGTGCCCGGCGCCGACGAGCCGTTCGCACAGATGCGAGCCCAAAAACCCTGCCCCGCCCGTCACCAGAATGCGTTTGCGCAACGACATGGAACGTCCAACCTTTCGAAAAAAAGCCCCAGCGCCGGAATAGCAGGGCGCTCGCCAAGACACAACGCCCGCAATGCGCCCGGAATTCCGCCCGCTCTTCAGGCCGCTTCGCGCACCAAAGCCACCAAGGGCTCGAGGCGTTTTTCGACCGGGCTGCCGTCGCGGATGGCCTTCACGATCGCGGGCACCGGGCCTTCGAGATGGGCCGTCTCCATGAGCACGCTCGAGAAGGCGCGCTCGGGCTTGGGCTGCAGGCTCGCGGGCAGAACGCCGGGCCCGAGTTTGAGCAGCATGCCGGCCAAGGCCGCACGCTCGACGTCTTCGCCGCCAATCCCGCGGCTCGCAGCAAGCGTGGTGATGCGCGCCGCCGCCCGGCGCGCCTGGGCCGCCCCCACGGGATCGCGTTTGTCGGCCAAGGCCAGCAGCGTGCGCGCCATGCGGCGCACGGCATCCTCGGGATCGGGGCCGGCCGCATTTGCCGCAAACGGCACGGCCATGGCCGGCGAAATTCCGGCGGGGGCTGCAGGCGTACGCCGCGGCCGCACGCGCACCACAACGTCTTCGAACGGGCGCTTCTCCTCGCGGGTGCGGTCGAACGCCACGCGCACGCGCGCGAAGACGGCCACGGCCGCCACCAGCAGCAGCCCCCACGTCAAAATGTTGGGATCGAGATCCATCGCGTCCATAGCTGAAATGCTACACCCTCCTGCCCCGTTTTGTCCCGAGATGGACTTTGCTTCAAATCCCGGGGTGGCCTATGCTCGCACATCTTGAAAGACCCCGAGTTTTCGGGCAAACAGCTGATATGAAACGAAAAACAAGCGTCGTCGCGGCCGATCTGCAGACCTTGGTGCTGGGCGGCCTGCGGGTGGCGGACGCAAGCGTGGTCGCGGCCGCCGGTTTTGCCGCCTATTGGGCGCGCCACGACAGCTTGGCCGTGCCCGATCTCTATCTGATCGCGATCCTGGCCGCGATGGGCCTGGCGGCCAATTATCTGCAGGTCGCGCGCGTCTATGTGTTCGAGAATCTGTCGCGGCTCGCAAGCCAGTTCGGCAAGGTCGCGATGGCGTGGATGGGCGTGATGGCGAGCCTCATAGCACTTGCCTATTTCACGCAGACCTCGGTCGCCTTCAGCCGCGCCTTTGCGTTGGGTTGGCTCGCACTGGGTTTCGGCGGGCTCATCTTGGTGAGGCTGCTGCTGCTCGTGCAAATCGACCGCTGGCGGCGCCAAGGGCGCCTTGCCATGAACGTCGCGGTCATCGGGGCGGGCGAAATGGGCCGCGCGTTCCTGAAGCACCTCGCCGACGTCGCGACGCAGGAATACCGCATCGTCGGCGTGTTCGACGACCGCAAGGACCGCCTGCCCGAAACCATCGAAGGCCATCGCGTGGTCGGCACGGTCGACGATCTGATCGCCTATTGCCGCACGCACGCGCTCGACGAAATCGTCGTGGCGCTCCCCTGGCAGGCTTCGGCCGATCTGCAGGAGCTCATCAAAAAGCTCAAGATCGTGCCGGTCGACGTGAAACTGTGCCCGGACTATATCGGCACCTACCTGCCCGCGCGCGGCTTCCACGCGATCGCGGGCATCCCGATGCTGTCGGTGCTCGAGCGCCCGCTGTCGGGCTGGAGCCTCGTGCTCAAAGCGCTCGAAGACCGCATCCTCGCGGCCATTTTGCTGCTGCTGCTGGGCCCGCTGCTGCTCGGCATTGCAGCCCTCGTGAAGCTCGACAGCCCGGGCCCGGCCCTGTTCCGCCAGCGCCGCTACGGCTTCGCCAACAACGAAATCGTCGTCTACAAGTTCCGCACGATGTTCCATGCGCGCGTCGAAGACGCGTCGGTGCCGCAGGCCAAGCGGGACGATCCGCGCATCACGCGCATCGGCAAATTCCTGCGCCGCTCCTCGCTCGACGAATTTCCGCAGCTCTTGAACGTGCTGCGCGGCGACATGTCGCTCGTGGGCCCGCGCCCGCACGCGGTCGCGCACAACGAGCAATACGCCACGATCATCGACGACTATCTCGCCCGCCACCGCGTGAAACCCGGCATGACGGGCTGGGCGCAGGTGAACGGCCTGCGCGGCGAAACCGACACGCCCGAAAAGATGCGCCGGCGCGTGCAGTTCGATCTCTACTATATCGACAATTGGTCGCTGCTGTTCGACCTCAAGATCCTGGCGCTGACGCCGATCGCGATCCTGGGCAAGGAAAACGCGTACTGATCGGTCAACGCCCCACGCGGCGATAGAGATAGAAATCGCCGTTCTCGGCCACGCGCTCCCAGCCAACGGCGGCGGGATCGAGGCCGAGATTGATTTCGACATACCAGTCGGAATCGACGAACCAGCGAATGCCGCGCGCATCGAGATAATCCGGAATGCGGCCGCGCCATTGGAGCGCTTCGGGATTGACCTTGCCGTCGACATTGACCACGCGGTCGCGCAGGAAACCCAGCGTGCCGGACTGGCCTGCCGCCACCACATCCTCGGGCGGCACGTGTTCGGCCACGAGGGCCGCCTGGCGGTGATTGGCGGATGCGCCGAACAGCCCCAAACTCTGCCACGCACCCGCCAGCAGCACGGCGGCAACGATAGAAGCGGCGATGCCCATTGCCGCACCGGCGCGCGGCAGGCGGGCGGCGAGCAGGGCCGGCAGATAGACAAACGCGATCAAGGAGAGCGGGGCGAAATAGCGGATATAGAACCAGTCGGCAAAAAACGTGCGCGTGTAGTAGACGACGAGGCCTGCATAGCAGAGCAGCAGCAGGCCCGCGAAGCGCAGCAGCGGCGAGGCACGCAAGAGATCGCGCGTGCGCCACACGAGCACAGCCACGCCGACAAGGGCACACGCGCGCGCAAGATCGCTCCACAAAGCTTCGTGCGCACCGGCAAACAGCCACGGCATTGCGACGATGCGCAAAGCCCAAAAGGCCGTCCAAATGCGCTCGACGTCGAAAACGGCATCCTGCTGGGCGAAGCCCGAACTCGGCATCGGATGGCCGAACAGCAGCGTGTTGTAGAGCCACCACGGGGTCGACACGAGAACGGCCAAGGCGCCGGCAATGAAGCAGGTGCGAAAGCGCACGGCCCAGCTTGCCCCGCCGCGCAGGAACTCGACTGCGCAGAACACGGCTACGAACACGGCCGCATCGATGCGCGCGAGCACGAGCACCCCCAGCGCCAGCCCCATCAGCGCCGGACGCTGCCGCCAATCGTCGGTGTAGAGCCGCCAGACGAGAGCGTAGAGGGCGAGCTGCAACCCAGTTTCGAGGCCGGTGTAGAAATCGTTGAAATTCTTGATCGCCGCCAGATAGAGCAACGCCGCAAGCGGTGCCGCGATCGCGCCGGACTTGCCCGCGCGCACCGCGTCGCGCGCGAGGCTCGCGACGAGCAAAGCGCCCGCACAATGCACGAGCCATGCAAGCCCGTAGAACAGCCGCAACTCGCCCTCGGGTGTAGGGACGAGCCAGAAGCACAACACCTGCAAAGCCGTAAACAGCGGCTGGAAGCCGTTCGTCCACACCGTGCCGTCGATCGTGATGCCATGGCCGTTCGCGACGTTGCGCGCGACGGTCAGCGCGTACCAACCGTCTTCGGCGATCGGCATCGCGAGCAGTGCTTCGAACGGACGCAAAGCGAGGCCCAGATAGAAAAACGCCAGGGCGAGTGCTGCACCGGCAAGGCGGAGCGGATGGACCACTACTGCACTTCGCGCGGCGCGTATTTGGACAGGATGCGCTGCAAGGTGCGCCGGTGCATGTTGAGGCGGCGCGCGGTCTCCGACACGTTGCGGTCGCACTGTTCGAACACGCGCTGGATATGCTCCCAGCGCACGCGGTCGGCCGACATGGGATGTGCCGGCGGGGCGGGCAAGGCGCGGCTCGTCGCCTGCAAGGCCGCGTCGATCGCGTCGGCGTCGGCGGGTTTGGGCAGATAGTCGACGGCACCGGCTTTGATGGCGGCGACCGAGGTTGCGATGTTGCCGTAGCCCGTAAGGATCACGATGCGCGCATCGGGCGCTTGGGCGCGGATGAGCGGCACGAGATCGAGGCCCGACCCGTCGCCGAGCTTCAAATCCACGACGGCGAAATCGGGTGCTCGGGCGCGGATCTGCGCTTCGGCAGCCGCAAACGATTCGGCGAGCGCAACGGCGTAGCCGCGCCGCTCCATCGCTTGCGCCAGACGCAGGCGAAACGCTTCGTCGTCTTCGACGATCAGCAGATGGCGGACGGGCGACGCGGAGGGGATCATGCGAGCTTCTTTTCGGACAGGGCGGAAAAGGCCGATCGCGGCCATGTTACGACGATTCGCGCCCCGCCGCGCGGCGCATTGTCCCACGCGACCGACGCCGACATGCGCGCAAGCAGCGTCGATGCGATGAAAATGCCGAGCCCCATATGGTCGCTCTCGCCGACACGGCTCGAAACATAGGGCTCGCCGAGGCGCGTCAGAATCTCAGGTGCGAAGCCCGGCCCGTCGTCGACGATGTCGATGCCGACGGTCAGCAAATCCGACCAGGCGCGGATATCGATGCGCGTATGCGCAAAGCCCGCGGCATTTTCGATCAACGTGCCGAGCGCTTGCACGAGATCGGGGCGGCGCGGCGTCGGCGGATCGACATTGTCGACATAGTCGATCCGGACCGCGACCTCGATGGGGCCGCCTGCGTAGCGCGTACCGATCTCGCGCAGAAGCACCGACAAAGGCGGCCGCGGAAACGGATCGCCGTGCCCATCGTCGCGCTCGGGCTTGGCGGCCAAGCGCGCGAGAATGTCGCGGCAGCGCATCGTCTCGCGCAGCAGCAATTCGGCGTCCGTCTTGAGCGCACCGGGCGGTGCGTCGCGCGCGACTTCCTTGGCAACGAGCGCGATCGTGGCGAGCGGCGTTCCGAGTTCGTGGGCGGCGGCGGCGGCAAGCCCGCCCACCGCACTCATGCGCTGCTCGCGCTCGAGCGAGGTTTGGGCTGCCGCCAACGCATCCGACATCTGGCGCGCATCTTCGGCGAGCTTGGCGACATTGGCGGCGACGACAACGATCGTCATGGCGACGGCGAGCCACACGCCGAACGAAAACAAGGCTGGCAGTTCAAGGCCCGGTGCGGCCCAGGGCAGCGGCTCGTGCCAGAACGGCAGCACGGTCGCCGTCGCCATCGCAAGCACGCCCAACGCAACGGTGGAGCTGCGCGTGAGCGAGGTCGCCGCGACCGCAACGGGGGCTACGAGCAGAACCGCAAACGGATTCTGCAGGCCGCCGGTGAAATGCAGCAGCGTGCCGAGCTGCAGAATGTCGTAGGCGAGAACCGCACCGGCAGCACGGTCGTCGAGGCGCCCGGCGCGCGGCCGGTCGAGCATCAGCACCGCATTCAAGATGGCCGAGACGGCGACGGCGCCCAGGGCGGCGGCGATCGGCAGCGCATAGCCAAGCCCGTAATGCACGACCAAGACAGCACAGGCTTGGCCGAGCACGGCAATCCAGCGCACCACCACGAGCGTGCGCAGCCGCACGCGTCCGACCGGCGGCGGCGGCAGAAGACTCGGCGAGGGGATCGCGGGCGGGATTGCGGGTGCGCGCATTTCCGTTTCTCGAAGCGAGAGGCTGGAAAACACAAGACTGGTCACGACCGTATTAACGCGCCATATAACAGCCTATGCCGCCTCTTGCGATCAATGTCGAAAACCTGACGAAGATTTTCGTCGCCGGTGCCGCCCCTGCGGTCGACGGAATTGCGTTTTCCGTGCCGCCCGGACGCATCTGCGGGCTATTGGGCGGCAACGGGGCCGGCAAAACCACGACTATTTCGATGCTGCTGGGCATTCTTGTGCCAACCTCGGGGCGGATCGAACTGCTCGGCCACGATATGCGCCGCCACCGGTTTCGCGCCTTGCCGCAGATCAATTTTTCCTCGCCCTATGTCGATCTGCCGGGGCGGCTCACCGTGCGCGAAAATCTGACCGTGTTCGGCAGGCTCTACGGCGTGCGCGATCTCTCCACGCGCATCGCCGAGCTCGCGCGCGAGCTCGAGCTCGGGCCCCTGCTCGACCGCAAGACAGGCTCGCTGTCCTCGGGCCAAAAGACGCGCGCGGCCTTGGCCAAAGCGCTTGTGAACCGGCCGGCCCTGCTGCTGCTCGACGAGCCGACCGCAAGCCTCGATCCCGACACGGCCGACCAGGTGCGCGGCCTGCTCGAGACTTACGCGCGCCGCGAAGGGGCGGCGATCCTGCTCGCCTCGCACAATATGGGCGAGGTCGAGCGGCTGTGCGCCGAGGTGCTGATGATGAAGACCGGGCGCATCGTCGATCGCGGAACGCCGGCCGAGCTCATCGCGCGCTACGGCCGGAACGACATGGAACAGGTATTTCTCGACATCGCGCGCAGAGAAGAAGCATGACCGACAGTCTTCAGCGTATTTCGGCCATGCTGCTGCGGCACTATTATCTGTTCCGCGGCTCGTGGACGCGCATCTTCGACCTCATGTACTGGCCCGTGCTGCAGATGGTGATCTGGGGCTTCATCACCGTGTTCCTGAACCAGCATTCGAACTGGTTTGCGCAAGCCGCCGGCGTTTTGATCGGGGCAGTGCTTCTGTGGGACGTGCTGGTGCGCGCGCAGTTCGGCTTCACGCTGTCGCTGCTCGAAGAAATGTGGTCGCGCAACCTCGCGAACCTTTTCGTGGCCCCGTTGCGGCCCTACGAGTTTGGCCTGTCTTTGATGGCGATGGGCATCATCCGCTCGGCGATCGGCGTGGTGCCTGCAGCCCTGCTTGCGATCCCGCTCTTCCACTATTCGATCTTCGAAATGGGGCTGCCGCTGGTCGCTTTCTGGTCGATGCTGATCATGCTCGGCTGGTCGATCGGGCTCGGCATTGCGGCGCTCTTGTTCCGCTTCGGGCTTGCGGCCGAATCCTACGCCTGGGCGTCGATCTTCCTGATCCAGCCCGTGTCGGGCGTGTGGTACCCGGTCGACGTGCTGCCGGGCTGGCTGCAGCCGGTCGCGTGGGCCTTGCCGACGACGCATGTCTTCGAAGGCATGCGCGCGGTGCTGATCAACGGCACCTTCCGCTGGGACCTGTTCGCCTCGGCGTTTGCGCTCAATATCCTCTATCTGGCCTTGGGCTTCGGCGCGTTCCTCTACGCGTTCGCGCGTGCGCGCCAGCGCGGCCAGCTGCTGCAGTCGAGCGAGTGAGCGCTTACGCAGCGCGCCGCAGCAGATTCTGCTCGATCAGCGTCGCCCAGAACGAAGCGCCGATCGGCAGAATGTCGTCGTTGAAATCGTAGCGCGGATTGTGCAGCGACGGGCCCGTCCCGTTGCCCAGGAACACGTAGGCGCCGGGCTTGGCCTCGAGCATGAAGGCGAAATCTTCCGAGCCCATCGTGGCAATGCCGTCGGTCGTCACGCGGTCGGGGCCGACGACCGCGCGCATGGCGGCGGCCGCGATTTCGACCTCGGCCGAACTGTTCACGAGCGGCGGATAGCCGCGCCGATAGTCGAGCGTCATCTCGCAGCCCATGGCGGCGGCAATGCCGCCTGCAATGCGCTTCATCGCGGCTTCAAGGCCGTCGCGGACTTTGGGCTCGAAGGCGCGCAAGGTGCCGCGCAGGACGCATTCGTTGGGGATCACGTTGTAGGCGTCGCCCGCATGGATCTGCGTGACGCTGACCACGACCGCGTCGAGCGGGCTCGTCTCGCGCGAAGAGATCGTCTGCAACGCCGTCACGATTTGGGCGGCGCACACCACGGGATCGGTGCCGCGCTGCGGCATGGCGGCATGCGTGCCGAGTCCGCGCACGACGATGTCGAACTGGTCGGCCGAGGCCATCATCGGGCCGGGCCGCACCGAGAAACGGCCTGCCTCGGTGCCCGGCCAATTATGCATGCCGTACACGCCTTCGACCGGAAACTTCTCGAACAGCCCTTCTTTGACCATGAGGTCGCCGCCGCCGCCGCCCTCTTCGGCGGGCTGGAAGATGAACTGCACCGTGCCGTCGAAATTTTTGGTCTCGGCAAGATATTTGGCGGCCCCCAGCAGCATCGCCGTGTGGCCGTCGTGCCCGCACGCATGCATGCGGCCGGCATTCAGCGAGCGATGCTGGAAATCGTTGTTCTCGGCCATCGGCAGCGCGTCCATGTCCGCGCGCAGGCCGATGGCGCGGTTGGACGTGCCGGCGCGCAGCGTGCCGACCACGCCGGTTTTGGCGAGGCCGCGATGCACGTCGATGCCGAATTCTGCGAGCTTGGCGGCCACGAGATCGGCCGTGCGCGTTTCCTCGTAGGCGAGTTCGGGCCGGCTGTGGATGTCGCGGCGCCAGGCTTTCATGTCTTCGTGGAAAGCGGCGATTCGATTGATGACGGGCATCGCTTGAACTCCTGGACGGCGGTTTTTTCCAGTGTGGGACGGTCGCAGCAAAAGAGTCAATTTTTGCCGGACACGCCCGCTGCGGCGAACGTCGCCATGCCGGTGTGGCACGCGACCGCCGCCCGCACGAGGCCGATGGCGAGGGCCGCCCCCGAAGCCTCGCCGAGCCGCATGCCGAGATCGAACAGCGCCGTGCGCTCGATCTTGGCCAAGAGGCGGCGATGGCCGGGTTCGGCCGACACGTGCGCCACTTGGCAATGGTCGAGCAAATGCGGATCGAGCGCGCGCAGCACGCAAGCCGCAACCGTGGTCGCGAACCCGTCGAGCAGCACAGGCACCCGCGCGAGACGTGCGGCGAGGATCGCACCCGCGATCGCCGCAAGCTCGAACCCGCCCACGCGCGCCAGCACATCCAAGGGCGCGCGCGGGCTCGAGAAATGCAGAGACGCTGCCGCTTCGACCGCCGCGATCTTGCGCGCGAGTGCGGTGCCGGCCACACCCGTGCCGGGCCCGACCCAATCGGCCGCAGTACCGCCGAACAGGCCCACGCACAAAGCCGCCGCCGACGTCGTGTTGGCGATGCCCATCTCGCCCACGCACAGAAGATCGATGCCGGGCTCGACCGCCATCATGCCGTAGGCGATGGCGCGCGCACACTCCTCTTCGGTCATGGCGGGGCCGTTGGTGAAATCGGCCGTCGGCGTTTCGAGCGCCATTTCGTAGACCCGCAGATCGGCGTCGAAGGTTTTGCAGAGCTGGTTTACGGCGGCACCGCCGACAATGAAATTCTGCACCATCTGCGCGGTCACTTCCGCCGGGAACGCCGACACGCCTTGTGCTGCCACGCCGTGATTGGCCGCGAACACCGCCACGCGCGGATGCGAAACCGTCGGCGGATGTTTGGCCTGCCAGCGCGACAGCCACGTCGAAATATCTTCGAGCCGCCCCAAAGCGCCCGGCGGCTTGGTGAGATGCGATTCGCGCGAGGCGGCCTTGGTCGCAGCTTCCAGATCGGGGCCCGGCAATTCGGGCAGCAAAGACAGGATTTCGGCGAAACTGGCGACGGGCTGGCGGGCGGAAGACGGCATGGGCAGGACTCGTTTCATCTGGGGTGCGCGCGGCTGGCAATGCGACGCGTGGCGTCCTATCTTGCGCCTCCCGCAATTGCAAGCACACCCTCTTTGCCGATGACCGAACCGCCCGCATCGCCGCGCCTTTCGCCCGCACCCGGTGCGTTCGCCGAACTGTGCCTGGCGTTGGGCTTTCTGACGCGCGTGCCCGTCCCGCTGGCCCCGACGACGGCCGCCATGCCACTCGCCACTGCCGTGCGCGCCTTCGCACCCGCCGGAGCCATCGTCGGTGCATTGGGTGCGGCCATCTACGCGCTCGTCTGGTTTGCGGGCCTGCCGCCGATGCTGGCGGCGCTGATGGGTTTGGCCGCGACGATCTGGGCGACCGGCGCTTTGCACGAAGACGGGCTTGCCGACTTTACCGACTCAGCGGGCGCGCGCGACGTCGAGCGACGGCTTGCGATCATGCGCGACAGCCGCATCGGCACGTTCGGTGTTCTGGCCTTGCTGCTGTCGCTGGGCTTGCGCGCGGCCGCCCTCGCGACGTTGGACGATCCCGCGACGGTCGCCGTCGCCTGGATCGGGGCGGCCGCCGCCTCGCGTGCGGCCATGGCTTATCCGATGTTTCGCCTGCCGTTTGCGCGCAGCGACGGGGCGGCCGTGCGTGCGGGGCGGCCAAGTGCGGCACACGCGATCGCGGCACTTGGCATCGGAGCCGCGTTCCTGCTGCCGCTCGGGCTTTTCGGCTTTGCGATCGCGTTGTTGTTTGCGGGCGCCGTTACCCTCTATACAAGCGCGCTCGCCCGCCGTCAGCTTGGCGGGCAGACGGGCGACGCGCTCGGCATGGTGCAGCAATCGGTCGAGATCGCGGTTCTAATCGCAGCAAGCGGAGTGGCAGCATGGACGGTCTGATCGAAACGCGCTTCTGGCTCGTGCGCCATGCGCCCGTCGTGGGCCAGCACGGGCGCTGCTACGGCACGACGGATGTCGATTGCGACACCGGCAACGAAACGGCCTTTGCGGGGCTGGCACGCCTGCTGCCCGACACCGGTGCTTGGGCCACCACGCGCCTGTCGCGCACCAAGCGCACCGCCGCCGCGATCTGGGCCGCCAAGGGCAAGCAAGCACCGGCCTTGGGCCTCGCCGAGGACATGATCGAACAATGTTTCGGCGACTGGCAGGGCCGCACCTATGCCGAGATCGGCGCCTACGGCCACGGCGATCCAGCCACCACACATCGCCATTGGCTGTCGATGGCCGACATAAAACCCGCCGGCGGCGAGAGCTTCACGGAAGTCTGCGCGCGCGTGGCGCGCGCGCTCGACGCATTGGCCGCGACGCACCAGGGCAAAGACGTGACGGTCGTGTGCCATGGCGGCACTATCCGCGCGGCCGTCGCTTATGCGCTCGCACTGCCGCCGGAAACCGCCTTGTCGCTGGTGATCGACACGCTGTCGGTGACCCGGCTCGATCTTTTGGCGGGCAGCGGTATTGGCCATTCCTGGCGCGTGGGCTTCGTGAACCGCCCGCCGGCATAACTCAGCGCGGCAGGCTCAGATATTTGTCGATGGCTGCGTCGATGAGGCGCGGCTCCTGCAAAAGCGTGGCGCGCGCGCCGCGCGCTTCTTCGAGGAAAAGCTCGTTCTTGCCGCCGAACCGGCGCACGGCATTGGCGGCCCCGCGCATCGCAGGGCACCCCGCGCGCTCGGCCTCGGCATCGCGGCCGCCGCAATAGAAGATCCAGTGCGTGTCGTCGAACGGCCCCAGGCCGAACTGGCCTTCCGCCACGCGCCGATTGGCCGCGAGGTCTGCCGCCATTGCACCCGAATTGGCCAACGTGGCGCCGAAGAACTTGCCGCCCGCATGGCGGTCGTAGGCCTGGATCGCATAGGCCATCTCTGCGCCGCGCCCGATGCCGTAGAGCATGGCCGCACCCGGCTTCATGCCCATCTGGCGCAAAGCCTGCTCGAGTTCGCGATAGACGAGCTCGGCATTGGCGTAGTTCGCCGGCCCGTCGCCGGTGCCGTACCACCATTGCATCGCGACGATGCCGACCGATTTGCGCACGAGCGTGGGATGCCAAACGGCGAGTTCCTGCTGCGCCCAGGTCTTGGCGTCGGGCAGCACCACGATCCAGCCGCGCGGATTGGGGTTGGGCGACCAGGTGGCGGCGAACAGTCGGCCGTCGCGCGTGACGCGCAGATTGACGCCGATGCGGCTGGCAAAGCGCACCTGTTCGGGGATCGCCTCCTGCGCGCGCTGCAGGATCGTGGTTTGCGGCGCACCTTGCGCATGCACAGGTGCCGCGTGCGTCGCCAACGCCAGCCCCGCAATCGCCAAAATGCCGAACAAACCGCGCATGTCCCCTCGCCCAAACGCCGTCTAGCAAGCCGCCACTGGACTGTGATAGTAACGGCATTGCATCTGGACAGGGAAGACCGGTGAAGCAAAGCAAAAAGCGCCCCAAAACGCGCTTTTTGCCGACAGCCATCCCGGCGCTGCCCCCGCAACTGTAAGGGCGAGATCGGCCGCCCAACGCGCCACTGGCTCCCGTCGAACGGGGCTGGGAAGGCAGGACGGCCCTCGACGACCCCGAGCCAGGAGACCTCCCAGGCGCCAAGGGCATTCCCCTTGCCAACTACCGTCCTCGGCGGGAGGAACTGGTGCGCCATGGCTGCCGAAAAAGCCGCGCGTAAAGCGCGGCCTCAACATCCGCTTATTCTGGTCCTGGGCGGCGCACGCTCGGGCAAGAGCCGCTATGCCGAAGCGCGGACGCGCAGCTTTTGCCCTTTGACCAAGCAAGCGATCTACGTGGCGACAGCACAAGCCTATGATGGCGAAATGGCCAAGCGCATTGCACTCCACAAAAAGCAACGCGGCAAAAAACTTTGGCGCACGCTCGAAGCGCCGCTCGAACTTGCCCAAACGCTGGCAGCGCAAACTGCGCCCACCTTGGTCGATTGCCTGACCTTGTGGCTTACCAATCAAATGCTGGCCGAGCGGCCGATCGCCGCCGCCACGAAAGATCTCTGCCGCACCCTCGCCAAGCGCCAAGCCCCCATCGTTCTGGTCGCGAACGAGGTGGGCCTCGGCATCGTGCCCGACAACAAAATGGCGCGCGATTTTCGCGACCATGCCGGGCGCTTGCACCAAGCCATCGGCGCCATCGCGACCGACGTGATTTTTGTGGCGGCAGGCTTGCCGCTCGCCCTGAAAGGAAAAACCGCATGAAGCGCATTCCCGCAACGATCGTGACCGGCTTTTTGGGGGCGGGCAAAACCACGCTGCTGCGCCACATGGCGGCCAACGCCAAGGGGCGGCGCATCGCGTTTGTGATCAACGAATTCGGCGCACTCGGCATGGACCGCGAATTGCTGCTCGGCTGCGCGGAAGACTCTTGCGCGCCCGGCGACGTGGTCGAATTGGCGAACGGCTGCATCTGCTGCACGGTCGCCGACGATTTCCTGCCCACGCTCGAAGCTTTGCTCGCGCGCGATCCGGCACCCGACCATATCGTCATCGAAACCTCGGGATTGGCGTTGCCGAAACCGCTCGTGCAGGCCTTCAACTGGCCGGCGGTCAAGGCGCGCGCCACGGTCGACGGCGTGATCGCCTTGGTCGATGGGCCCGCCCTTTCGCAAGGCCGCTTTGCCGACGACGAGGAAGCGCTCGCCGCCCAGCGTGCGGCCGATCCCGCCCTCGACCACGACAATCCGCTTGCCGAAGTGTTCGACGACCAGATGGCGTGCGCCGATCTCGTCGTCGTCACCAAGGGCGACAGCATCGATGCGCAAACGGCCGCACGCGTGCGCCTCGAGCTCGGCGGCAAATTGCGCGAAGGCGCCAAGCTCGTGTCGGCCGCCTACGGTGCCGTCCCGCTCGACGTGCTGCTGGGGCTTTCGGCCGCCGCCGAAGACGATCTCGCCACGCGCCCGAGCCATGCCGATGCGCTCGGCGAACACGACCACGACGATTTCGACAGTTTCGTGGTCGAGCCCGGCGAAATCGCCGATCCGGCGGCGTTCGAAGCGCGCCTTGCGGCGACGATCGCGGCGCACGACGTGCTGCGCGCCAAAGGCTTTCTCGACGTGCCCGGCAAACCGATGCGTCTTGCGTTGCAGGCCGTGGGCCCGCGCATCGAGCGCTATTTCGACCGGCCTTGGCGCAGCGACGAGCCGCGCGGCTCGCGCGTGGTCGTGATCGGGCGCAAGGGCATCGACGCTGCCGCCATTCGCGCGGCACTTGCCTGATGCATCTGCTGGCCGCCACGCCGGGGACGATCCTCGACGCCGACGCCGCGATCGATCTTGCCCAAACACCGGGCAAGGTCGTCGTGCTGTCGATGGCGGACAGCGACCTTGCGGGCCTTGCGCGCGCGCGCAAGGGCCAGTCGCTGCGGCTCGCCAACATCGCAGCGCTCAAACATCCCTATTCGGTCGATCTCTACGTCGAGCGCACGGCCGCACACGCGCGAATCGTCGTCGTACGGCTTTTGGGCGGGCGCAGCTATTGGCCCTACGGCATCGACCGGCTCGTCGAAACCGCCCAACACAGCGGGGCCAAGCTTGTGCTGCTGCCCGGCGATGCGAACGACGATATCGAGTTGCAGCAGCTCTCGGATATCGACGCCGATCTCTATCGCCGCCTGCATCTGGCATTCGTGCATGGCGGGCCCGAGAATTTCGCGCGCGTGCTTGAAGCGCTCGACGATCTCGCGGATGGTCGAACACGCGACTGGGCACCGCTCGCGATCCCGCGCGCCGGGCGCTATGCGCATGGCCACGCGCGCGCCGGAGCGCCGGTCGCAGCTTTGCTGTTCTACCGCGCGCACTACCAGGCGGGCGATCTTGCCCCCGTCGATGCGCTCATCGAAAAACTCGCGGCCCGCGATCTCGACGTGCACGCCTTCTATGCGACGAGCCTCAAAGACGCGGATGTCGGCGCCCATCTTGCGGCCGAGCTTGCCGCAACCCCGCCCGACATTGCGATCAATCTCACCGGCTTTTCGGCGGGTACGCTTGATCCACTGGCCGCGTTCGACGTGCCCGTGCTGCAAGCCGTCCTCGCAGGCCAGACGCGCGATGCGTGGGCGGCCGACACGCGCGGCCTTGCCAGCCGCGACGTCGCCATGAACGTGGCCTTGCCCGAACTCGACGGCCGCATCATGACGCGCGCGATCGGCTTCAAGGATTCGCTGGGCCGCGACGCTTCTTGCGAAATCGATCTGATGGGTTTTGCCGCCGATGCCGAGCGCTGCGACTTCGTGGCCGAACTTGCGTCCAACTGGGTCAAGCTGCGCCGTGCGGCACCCGCCGAACGCCGCATCGCGCTTGTGCTCGCCAACTATCCGGGCAAAGACGGACGGCTTGCCAACGGCGTGGGGCTCGACACGCCGGCCGCAACCGTGGCGATCCTTGGCGCACTCGCGAAGGCCGGCTACGCGGTCGACGACGCACCCGCCGACTCTGCGGAATTGATGCGCCGTCTGTTGGACGGGCCCACCAACCGCACCAAGATCGCCGCAGGCGGTTTGCGTTTTTCGCTGTCTGACTATCTTGCCTTCTACGCGAAGCTGCCCGCCTCGGTGCGCGCTTCCGTCGAAGCGCGTTGGGGTCAGCCCGAAGCCGACCGGCGGCTCGACGGCGACGCATTCGTGCTGCCGGTGCATTGCTTCGGCCGTGTCGCGGTGGCGATTCAGCCGGCACGCGGCTACGAGATCGATCCGGCTTCGACCTACCACGATCCCGATCTCGTTCCGCCGCACGGCTATCTTGCCTTCCATGCGTGGCTGCGCGCGCAGCACGCGGTCGTGCATGTCGGCAAACACGGCAATCTCGAATGGCTGCCGGGCAAAGGCCTCGCATTGTCGGCCGAATGTTTCCCGGAAGCGGCACTGGGCGCACTTCCCAATCTCTATCCGTTCATCGTCAACGATCCGGGCGAAGGGACCCAAGCCAAACGCCGCACTTCGGCGGTCGTGATCGACCATCTGACGCCGCCTTTGACGCGTGCGGGTGCTTACGGCCCGCAAGCCGCCCTCGAGCGTTTGATCGACGAATACGGCGAAGCGAGCCGCCTCGATCCGCGCCGTCTTCCGGCTTTGGGCGCTTCGATTCTCGATCTTGCGCGCAAAGCCGGGCTCGACCGCGAATGCGGCATTGCGCCCGAGGACGACGCAAAGGCAGCGCTGCCGAAACTCGACGGCTTGCTGTGCGAACTCAAAGAGCATCAGATCCGCGACGGGCTGCATGTGTTCGGCACGTCGCCGGGCGGCACGCAGCGTCGCGACACGCTGGTCGCGATCGCGCGTGTGCCAAGGCCCGGCGCGGCACCTGCAAGTGCGTCGCTGCTGCGCGCCCTTGCCGCCGACCGCGGCTGCAAATTCGATCCGCTCGATTGCGACATGGCCATCCACGGCGACGCGCTCGCCGCACTCGAAGAAGCGGCCGAGCGTTTGCTGGACGGCGATCGACCCAGCGGCCCCGCAAGTGCGGCCGTGCAGGAATGGATCGTATCGAATTTGGCACCGGCATTCGACGCGAGCGGGGCGGCCGAAATGGCGGCGTTGCTCGCCGGGCTCGACGGGCGACGCGTGGCACCCGGCCCTTCGGGTGCGCCCTCGCGCGGCCGTGCCGACGTGCTGCCGACCGGGCGCAATTTCTTTTCGGTCGATCTGCGCGCGGTCCCCACGCCGTCCGCGTGGATGCTCGGCTGGAAGTCGGCCACGCTTTTGCTCGAGCGCCATGTGCAGACGCATGGCGACTGGCCGCGCGCCGTCGCATTGTCGGCGTGGGGTACGGCCAACATGCGCACCGGCGGCGACGACATCGCGCAAGGGCTCGCCCTGATGGGCGTGCGCCCGACCTGGGAGCCGTCGTCGCTGCGCGTGACGGGTTTCGAAATCCTGTCGCTCGATCTGCTCGACCGGCCGCGGATCGACGTGACGTTGCGCGTGTCGGGCTTTTTCCGCGACGCGTTTGCCAACCTCATCGACCTTTTCGATTCGGCCGTGCGCGCCGTCGCCAAGCTCGACGAGCCCGCCCACCTCAATCCTTTGGCTGCACGCGTGGCAGCCGAAGGCGGCGGCATCGATGCCGCCACGCGCGTGTTCGGCTCCAAGCCCGGCGCTTACGGGGCGGGCCTGCAAGCGCTGATCGACGAGGGCGGCTGGCAGAACGCGAGCGACCTTGCCGACGCCTACGTCGCCTGGGGCGGCTATGCGTATCGTTCGGGGGCAGCGGGCGAAGCAGCACACAGGCTTTTCGAGAAGCGCCTCGCGCGCGTCGAAGCCGTGCTGCACAACCAGGACAATCGCGAGCACGATCTGCTCGACAGCGACGATTACTACCAGTTCGAAGGCGGACTTGCCGCCGCCGTCAAGAAACTCTCGGGTGCTTCGCCCACGCTCTACCACAACGACCATTCGCGGCCCGAAAGCCCGAAGATCCGCACGCTCAAGGAAGAGATCGCACGCATCGTGCGCGCGCGTGCGGCCAATCCCAAATGGATCGCGGGCGTCATGCGCCACGGCTACAAGGGCGCTTTCGAGATGGCGGCGACGGTCGACTATCTTTTCGCGTTTGCCGCCTCGACCAATGCGGTCGAAGACCGGCATTTCGATGCGCTGTTCGACGCCTACTTGCGCGACGAAGCCGTGCGCGATTTCGTGGCGGAATCCAACGCGCCCGCCTTGCGCGAGATGGCTGCCCGCTTTGCCGAAGCGCGCGAGCGCGGCCTATGGCGCCCGGGTGCGAACGACGTGCCTTCTCTGCTGGCAAGAATTCTGGAGACGCCATGACCGACGATTCAGAGCACAACGAAAAAATGCGCCGCATCAAAGCCGCGCGCGACAAGATGATGGCGGGCAAGGTCGGCGAAAAAGGTCTGCTGATCGTGCATACCGGCAAGGGCAAGGGCAAATCCTCGTCGGCCTTCGGCATGGTCATGCGCTGCTTGGGCCACGGCATGAAGGTCGGCATCGTGCAGTTCGTGAAGGGTGCGTGGGACACCGGCGAAGCGCGCCTGCTCGCGAAATTCCCCGAACTTTGCGAGATCAAGACGATGGGCGAAGGCTTCACCTGGGAAACGCAGGACCGGGCGCGCGACGTCGCCGCCGCCGAGCGCGCGTGGGTCGAGTCGAAACGCATGCTCGCCGACGAAAGCTACCGCATGGTGGTACTGGACGAACTCAACATCGTGCTGCGCTACGAATATCTCGCCCTCGAACCCGTGCTCGAAACCTTGGCAGCACGCCCGCCGTTGCAGCATTGCGTGGTCACCGGGCGCAACGCACCGCAAGCGCTCGTCGATGCGAGCGACCTTGCGACCGAAATGACGCTGCTCAAACATCCGTTCCGCGACGGCATCAAGGCGCAGCCGGGCGTGGAGTTCTAGCTGCAGCCATGCCGGCACGCGCACTCATGTTCCAGGGGACGGGCTCCGACGTCGGCAAGTCGCTGCTGGTGGCGGGGCTGGCGCGCGCCTATGCGCGCCGGGGACTGACCGTGCGGCCGTTCAAGCCGCAGAACATGTCGAACAATGCCGCCGTCACCGCCGACGGCGGCGAGATCGGGCGTGCGCAAGCCTTGCAGGCGCGCGCATGTTTCGCGAGCCCGCACAGCGACATGAATCCCGTATTGCTGAAGCCGCAGAGCGAAACGGGCGCGCAAGTCGTCGTGCGAGGCAAAGTGCGCGCCACGGCGGCTGCGCGCGACTACCATGCGCTGAAGCCGCAATTGCTGGCCGAGGTGCGCGCGAGCTTCCAGCGCTTGCGCGACCAATGCGATCTCGTGCTCGTCGAAGGGGCAGGTTCGCCCGCGGAAATCAATCTGCGCGCGGGCGACATCGCGAATATGGGTTTTGCCGAAGCCGAGAACCTGCCCGTGGTGCTGGTCGGCGACATCGAGCGCGGGGGCGTGATCGCAAGCTTCGCGGGCACGTTTGCCGTGCTGGAGCCCGCCGAACGCGCGCGCATCGTCGGCACGATCGTCAACAAATTCCGCGGCGACATTTCGTTGTTCGACGACGGCCGCAAAGCGATCGAGCAATGGACGGGTGCGCCGTGCTTGGGCGTCGTCCCGTGGTTTGAAGCTGCCGCAGCATTGCCCGCCGAGGATAGTTCAGGCCTCGGCCAGCGTTACGGGCGAACGCGCGGCGGCAAGATCAAGATCCGCGTGCCGCATTTGAAGCACATCGCCAATTTCGACGATCTCGATCCTTTGGCCGCTTTGCCCGAGATCGACTTGGCCCTGCTCGAACCGGGCGATGCGCTGCCCGGCGATTGCGACATCGTGCTGCTGCCGGGCTCCAAGGCCACGATTTCCGACCTTGCCTTCTTGCGTGCCCAAGCCTGGGACATCGACATTGCCGCCCACCGGCGGCGCGGCGGCGTCGTGGTGGGCTTGTGCGGCGGCTATCAGATGATGGGAGGCACGATCGCCGACCCGGACGGTCTCGAGGGCCCGCCTGCGACCGTCGCGGGCCTCGGGCTGCTCGATGTCGACAGCGTGCTGGCGCCGGCAAAGACACTGCGCGCGGTCGATGCGATCGATGCGCGTTCGGGCTGCCGCATTCGCGGCTACGAAATCCATCTGGGCGTCACGACCGGTTCGGCGCCCGCGTTCCTCGACCTCGACGGCGTGCCCGAAGGGGCCGTCTCTTCCGACGGGCGCGCGATGGGCTGCTATATCCACGGGCTCTTCGGCAATGCCGAATTCAGCAAAGCATGGTTCGCGCGCATCGACGCCGCGATCGCAACGCCCGAAGATGCGGACGCATCCGTCGACCGAACGCTCGATGCGCTCGCGGCCCATCTCGAGGCATCGCTCGATCTCGACCGGCTCTTGGATTTCGCGCGATGCGGCTAAGCCAGCAGCGTCAAGCGGCCGACGGCCAAGGCGGCGATCAGGCCCGCATGCACGAGGCACGCGGCCACGAACAGCCAAAGCGCACGCCGCATGTCTTCGAGCGTGGCGCGCGCCCGGCCTTTGCCGATCCACGGATCGTCGACAAGTTCGCTGCCGTAGCGGCGCGGACCTGCGAGGGCAAGATCGAGTGCGCCCGCAAACGCACCCTCGGGCCAGCCCGCATTGACCGAGCGATGCTTGCGCGCGTCGCCGATCGCGGTCGCAACGGCCTTGAAGGGTTTGGCGCCGGGGGCGACGAACGCCGCCGCCGCCACGATCAAAGCACTGAGGCGAGCGGGCAGAAAATTCATCGCCGTGTCGAGGCGGGCCGCATAGCGGCCGAAATCGAGATAGCGTTCGTTGCGGTGCGCGATCATCGAATCGAGCGTGTTGGCGGCCTTGTAGGCCATCAGCCCCGGCAGGCCGAACAGCACGTACCAGAAGCACGGGGCCACGACCGCGTCGGAGAAATTCTCGGCGAGCGATTCGATGCCGGCCCGCGCCACGCCGTGCGCGTCGAGGCTTTCGGGATCGCGCCCGACGATGCGCGACACGGCCAAGCGCCCGCCCGCAAGCCCGCCTTTGTCGAGGCCGTTCGCGACGGCCGCGACATGGTCGTAGAGCGAGCGCTGGGCCACCAGCACCGTGACGATCAGGATTTCGACGGCCGCCCCCCACGCATAGCGGCGCGCATAGAGCAGCACGAGCCAGCCGAGGATCGCGGCAAGGCCGACGACCAGCACGACCGTGAGCCCGCCGCGCACGCGCCGCGCGCGCGCACTTCGCTGCGGGCGGTTCAAGCGCGCTTCAAGGGCTGCGATCAGCGCACCGAGCCATTGCACCGGATGGCCGATCCGCGCGAAAACAGGGCGCATTTCGCCCACCACGGCATCGGCGGCAAGGGCCGCCAACAGGATCAGCAGCGGATCGACGAATCCAGGGCCCGGCAGAATCGGCATGGCGGGCACCTTGGCCGCTGCGGACGCGAAAATCAATCGACCAGGAGCACCAAATGAACGACAGCGCCATCATGATCTGCGGCCACGGCAGCCGCGACCTCGACGCGGTGCGCGAATTCGACACGCTCGTGTCCGAATTGCGCAAGCAACTGCCCGGGCGCGCCGTGGGCTCCGGCTTTCTCGAATTCGCGCGCCCGATGATCCGCGAAGGACTCGACAGCCTCAAAGCCCAGGGTGCGACGCATATCAAGGCCGTACCCGCGATGCTGTTCGCGGCCGGCCATGTGAAAAACGATCTGCCGTGGGAGCTCAACACGTGGGCGGCCGAAAATCCCGGCATCAAGGTCGAGTTCGGCCGCGATCTTGCGATCGATCTGAAGCTCATCGAAGCGGCCAAGCAGCGCATCGAAGAGGCCGAAGCGAAAGCCGCACGCCCCGCCACGCGCGCCGAAACGCTGCTGGTGGTCGTCGGGCGCGGCACCAACGATCCCGACGCCAACTCGAACGTCGCCAAAGTGGCGCGCATGCTGTGGGAGGGCATGGGCTTCGGCTGGGCAACCGTGGCCTATTCCGGCGTGGCGCATCCGCGCACGAACGAGTGCTTGGCGCGCGCCGTGCGCCTGGGCTTCCGGCGCATCGTCGTGTTCCCGTATTTCCTGTTCAACGGCATCCTCATCAAACGCATCTACGAACAGACGGCCGAAGTGGCCCGCCTCAACGGCGATGTCGAGTTCCTGACGGCCGACTATCTCAGCACGCATCCCAACGTCGTCGCCGCTTTCCTCGAACGGCTCGACGAAATCGGCAGCGGCCAGAACGCGATGAACTGCATGGTCTGCAAATACCGGACGCAGATCATCGGCTACGAGGCCGATGTGGGCGCCTTGCAGGCCGGGCACCATCTGCATGTGCGCGGGATCGGCACCGACGGGGATCACGGCCATAGCCACGGCCATGGCCACGATCATGGGCATGGGCATGGGCATGGACACGGCCACGACCATGGGCACGGCCACGCGCATGGACACGATCATGGCCATAGCCACGATCATGGCCATGACCACGCGCATCCGCATCCGCATCCGCACAAACACGACTGAGCGACGATGGACTATCTGCGCGACCCGGCCGAGATCTATCGCCGCTCCTTTGCCACGATCGGCAGCGAGCGCGATTTGGGCCGCTTGCCGCCGGCCCACGCGGCGTTGGCGGCGCGCGTGGCACATGCGTGCGGCATGGTCGACGTGATCGACACGCTCGTCGTGAGCCCGAACGCAATTGCCGCCGCGCGTGCGGCGTTGCAGAACGGGGCATCGGTGCTGTGCGACGCGCAGATGGTCGCCCACGGCATCTTGCGCAAGCGCTTGCCCGCGGGCGTGCAGATCAAATGCACGATCGAGGCACCCGAAACAGCCGCACGTGCGGCAGCTCTTGGCACCACGCGCTCGGCGGCATCCGTCGATCTGTGGGACATCGAAGGTGCCGTCGTCGCCATCGGCAACGCGCCGACGGCGTTGTTTCGATTGCTCGAGAATATCGATGCGGGCGGCAAGCGTCCGGCGGCCGTCTTCGCGTTTCCGGTCGGGTTTGTGGGTGCGGAAGAATCGAAAGCCGAACTCGTCGCCAATCCGCGCGGGCTTGAATTCGCGACGTTGCCGGGCAGGCGCGGCGGCAGTGCGATGGCAGCCGCCGCAATCAACGCGATTTTCGGCAATCCCGAGGCCAACCCATGAGCAGATGGCTCACCGTAATCGGCATCGGCGAAGACGGCATTGGCGGCTTGTCGGCGGCAGCCGCGGCGGCGATCGCTTCGGCACAAACACTCGTCGGCGGCAAACGCCATCTCGATCTGGTCGGCGCCACAAGCGCCGAACGCGTCGCCTGGGCGAGCCCGCTCGAGGCGACGTTCGACCTCATCGCGGCGCGGCGCGGGACGCGAATCGTTGTGCTCGCCTCCGGCGATCCGATGTGGTTCGGCGTCGGCGCCACATTGCTGAAGCGTTTCTCCAGCGACGACATGACGGTGTTGCCGCATGTCTCGGCCTTTGCGCTGGCGGCGGCCGAAATGGGCTGGCCGCTCGATGCGGTCGAAAAATTGAGCCTGCATGGCCGACCGCTCGAAGCGTTGGCTTTGCATGCGACGCCGGGCGCGAAATTGCTGGCGCTCACCTCGGACGGTGCAGCCCCTGCCGCGATCGCGGCGTTTCTGGCGGCACGCGGGTTCGGCGCTTCGAGCGTAAGCGTGCTCGAACATCTGGGCGGGCCGAAGATGCGGCGCATCGTTGGCACAGCAGCGTCGCTGCCGCCGGGTCCCTATGCCGATCTCAACACGCTGGCGATCGAATGCGCGGCCGACGCAAACAGGCTCGTGCTGTCGCGCGTCCCCGGCCTGCCAGACGCGGCTTTCGAACATGACGGCCAACTCACCAAACGCGCGGTGCGTGCGGCGACACTCGCAGCCCTTGCCCCCCTTCCAGGCCAGCTGCTGTGGGATATCGGGGCCGGCAACGGCTCGGTCGCGATCGAGTGGCTGCGCGCGGTGCCGCACACGCAAGCGATCGCCATCGAGCGCGATGCGGCCCGCCATGCGCGCCTCGTGCACAACGCACAAACGCTGGGCGTGCCGCATTTGCAGGCGATCGCTGGTTCCGCACCGGCAGCGTTCGCGGGCCTTCCCGCACCCGATGCCGTGTTCGTCGGCGGCGGGCTTTCCACGCAAGGCCTCGTCGATGCGGCGTGGGCAGCGTTGAAACCGGGCGGCCTGTTCGTCGCCAATGCGGTCACGCTCGAAGGCGAGAGCGTGCTGGCCGAGCTTCACCGCAGCAAAGGCGGCGAGATGATGCGCTTGGCCGCTGCGCATGCCGAGCCCGTCGGCCCGCATCGCGGCTGGCGTGCGGCAATGCCGGTCACGCAATGGATCGGGCGCAAGACATGAGCGGTACCCTCTACGGCATCGGCGTGGGACCCGGCGATCCCGAATTGCTGACGCTCAAAGCCGTGCGCCTGATCGCTTCGTGCCCGGTCGTTGCATATCCGGCCCCGGAATCGGGCGAGGCGTTGGCGCGCCGCATTGCCGCCCCGCACATCCCAAGCGGCAAGATCGAACTGCCGATCCGCCTGCCGATCGAGATCGAACGCCATCCTGCCCGAGACGCGTACGATGCCGGTGCGGCGTCGTTGGCCGAGCATCTTGCGGCGGGAAGCGACGTGGCCCTGCTGTGCTTGGGCGACCCGCTCTTTTACGGCAGCTACATGTATCTGCATGCGCGCCTCGCCGAGCGTTTTCCAACGCGGATCGTGCCCGGCGTCACGTCGTTTGCGGCGTCGGCCGCACTTTCGCACCACGCACTCGCCGCGCGCGAAGACAGCGTGACGGTCGTGCCCGCAACCTTGACCGATGCCGAGATCGAACGGCGCATCGCGGCGCACGACTCATTGGTTTTCCTGAAACTCGGTCGCCATTTCGCGCGGCTGCGCGCCACGCTCGAACGGCTCGACCTTGCCGACCGCGCGCTCTATGTCGAACGCGCCGGGCTCGACGGCGAGCGCACAATGCCGCTTGCACAAGCCACGCACGCGACGGCCCCCTATTTCTCTCTGATCCTCGTGCATCGGCGCGGCAAGGCCTGGACATGAAACCCGTTCTCTTCTGCCTCACGCAAGCCGGGGCCGATCTTGCACGCATGTTCGACGGCGAGCTGCATGGTTTTCGCCCGCGCGTCGCCGACGCCGACGTCGCCTTCGACGACGCAACCGCGCATCTGGCGGCCCTGTTCGCAGCCGGTCGATCCATCGTCGGCTTCTGTGCAGCCGGCATCCTTGTGCGCGCGGTCGCTCCGCTGCTGGACGACAAACGGAGCGAGCCGCCGGTCGTCGCCGTCAGTGCGGACGGCAAATTCGCAATCCCGCTCTTGGGCGGGCATCAGGGTGCCAACCGATTGGCGCAGGATGTCGCTGCCGCCCTCGGCGGCCAAGCGGCCGTGACGACAGCAGGCGACATTGCCCTCGGCGTGTCGCTCGACGAGCCGCCGCCGGGCTGGCGCATCGCCAATATCGAAGCGGTGAAGCCGGTTGCGGCCGCCTTGCTCGCAGGCCAAAGCGTTTGCATCGACGGCGACGCAGCTTGGCTCGACGCTTTGCCGCAGAACGAAACCGCGCAAACGAAGATCCGCGTGACGGCGCACAAGCAAGCCGCCGATTCGAAGACGCTTGTCTATCACCCGCCGCTGCTTGCGGTCGGTGTCGGCTGCGAGCGCGGCACATCGCGCGAAGAAATCGAAACGCTGATCGCGGCAACGCTCGACGAGGCGGATTTGGCGGCAGGGGCCGTTGCCTGCCTCGTTTCGATCGACGTCAAATCCGACGAGCTTGGTTTGCTCGAAGCGGCAACCGCGCGCGGCGTGCCCGCACGCTTCTTCGATGCCGCCACGCTTTCGGCGCAAGAGCCGCGCGTGACCGCACCTTCCGACTATGTGCGCGCAACGGTGGGTACGGCGTCCGTCGCCGAAGCGGCAGCCCTTGCGGCCGTCGGTGCCGCCGGCACGCTGCTGGTGCCCAAACGCAAATCCGCGCGCGCGACCTGTGCGGTCGCGCTTTCGCCGAGCCCGCTCGATGCATCCAAGATCGGCCGTGCGCGCGGCCATCTCGATATTGTCGGCATCGGGCCGGGCAGCGATGCGTGGCGTACGCCCGAGGCAAGCGAAGCGCTTGCGGCGGCCGATTGCGTGGTGGGCTACGGGCTCTATCTCGATCTCGTCGCCGACCTGATCGCGGGCAAGCAGCGTTTCGAAACGGGCTTGGGCCACGAGACGGGCCGCGTCGAACGCGCCCTCGATCTTGCGACCGAAGGACGGCGCGTGGCCCTCGTCTGCTCGGGCGATGCCGGCATCTATGCGCTGGCGACGTTGGCGTTCGAGCGGCTCGAGGCCGGTGCGCCCGAGCGTCGGCGTATCGCCGTGCGCGTTTGTCCCGGCATTTCGGCCTTGCAGGCAGCCGCCGCAAGGCTGGGTGCTCCGCTCGGCCACGATTTTTGCGCGATCTCGCTGTCGGATCTGCTGACGCCGACCGCGACGATCGAGCAGCGTTTGCGTGCGGCCGCCGGCGGCGATTTTGTCGTCGCCCTCTACAACCCCGCTTCCGAGCGGCGGCGCAGCTTGCTGCCGCTGGCGCGCGACATCTTCATGGCGGCACGCGGTGCGGATTGTTTGGTGGCGTGCGCGCGCAATCTCGGCCGCGACGGCGAGAAGGTTGCGATCATGCGCATCGGCGACGATTGGGTCGAAAGCGTGGACATGCTCACGCTCGTTCTGATCGGCAGCACCGCCACGCGCGCTTTTGCGATGGGCGGACAGCAACGGCTCTACACGCCGCGCGGCTACGCGGCCAAGGAAACGCCATGAGTGTGGATTTCATCGGGGCGGGTCCGGGTGCGCCCGATCTCATCACCTTGCGCGGTTTGCGCGCAATCCAGCGCGCCGACCTCGTGCTCTATGCAGGCTCTCTCGTCCCCGCCGAGATCGTCGCCGAACGGCGGCCGGGTGTGGAAGCGATCGACACCGCCCCGCTGGCCTTGGACGCGATTATCGACGCAATGGCGGCAGCGCATGCCAAAGGGCAACGCGTGGCCCGCGTGCATTCGGGCGATCCCTCGCTCTACGGTGCGACCGCCGAACAGATGCGCAGGCTCGATGCACTCGGCATTCCCTACGACGTGATCCCGGGCGTGCCCGCCTATGCCGCGATGGCGGCGGCCATGCGCACCGAGCTCACCTTGCCGGGCATTGTGCAAAGCATCGTGCTCACGCGCACCGCCACGCGCGCTTCGGCGATGCCCAACGGCGAAACGCTCGCCAATTTCGCGGCGACGGGGGCGACGCTCGCGGTCCATCTGTCGATCGCGAACCTTGCCAAAGTCGTGCGCGAATTGACGCCGATCTACGGCGGCGACTGTCCCGTCGCGATCGGCTACCGCGTGAGCTGGCCCGACCAGCAATTTCTTGCGGGCACGCTTGCCGACATCCGCGACAAGGTCAAAGCGGCGGGCTTCACGCGCACCGCCCTCATTCTTGTCGGTCCCGGTCTTGGTGCGGACAATGCGGCCGACAGCCGCCTCTATGCCGCCGACCATGCCCATGTGCTGCGCCCGGCGGCAAAGCGCTAGACTTCAGCGCGGCGCGCCGTTGCGGCGCAGATATTCGGCGACGTTGCGGCGGTTGGACGCCTCGGCGACCGCCAACGCCGTGCGGCCCGTGGCGTCGGTCGGCGTCAGGTCGGCCTTGGCCTGGACCAACGCTTCGACGACCCGCAGATGCCCTTCGCGGGCGGCCAGCATGAGCGCGGTCGAACTCGTGCTGCGCTCGATCAGATTGAGATTGGCGCGCCCGGCAATCAAAGTCTGCACGACGCCGACGTGGCCGCGTTCGCTGGCCCACATCAGGGCCGTGCGGCCTTCGCGGTCGCGCAGATCGGGTGTGGCGCGCGCATCGAGCAGCATTTTGGCGATCTCGGCATTGCCGTTTTGGGCCGCAAGGGAAAGCGCGGGGCGGTTGTCGAGATCGAGCTGGTTGGCCGCCACGCCTGCGAGCAATTGCTGGCGCACGACCTCGGCATTGCCGTCGCGCGCCGCCTCGGCAAGCGGGCGACGGATCAGCACTTCGATGCCGAGTTGGGCTTGGGCCGGCAAAGCGAGCAGCAGGGCGAAAGCGGCAAGGATGAAACGACGCATAGGTGGATTCTAGGAAGTTCCCGCATGCGTCGCAAGCCATGCGAGCGCATCGGCAATGCTTGCTGCGCTTGGCCCCGGCGGCGGCGGCGGGCGGCGCAGCAGCACGACCGGCAGGCCGAGATTGCGCGCGGCATCGAGCTTGGCGCGGGCAGAGTCGCCGCCGCTTGCTTTGGCAAGAATGACCTCGATGGCCTCGGCCTTGAGGAACCGGCGTTCGGCCTCGCGCTCGAAGGGTCCGCGCATCACGACGATGCGTGCACCCGGCAGATCGACCGGGCCCGGCTCGGCACGCCGCACCAGGAAGTCGAGATCGAGGGCGGCAAGCGGTGCGAGCCCGTCGGCGAAGGCCACGAACACGCGCCGCCCCATCGCGGGCAACAGCCGCACGCTTGCCGCAACGTCGTCGACATAGAGCCAGCGGTCGCCGTCGACCGCCTGCCATTCGGGCCGCACGAGGGCTGCGCGCGGCACATTGGCTTGCGCGCACGCCGCGACGGCATTGGCGGACATGCGCGCCGCGAAAGGGTGCGTGGCGTCGATACAGGCCGCGATGCTCTCGGCGCGCAAATAGGCGGCAAGCCCGGCCGCACCGCCGAAGCCGCCGCTGCGCATTTGGGCCGCACTCGCACTCGGCATTGCCGTGCGCCCGGCAAGCGACAGGATCGCCGCGTAGCCTTCGGCGACGAGCCGGTCGGCCAGCAGCCGCGCTTCGCCCGTACCGCCGAGGACGAGAATGCGTTTGCTCATGGCCCTGCCTGTCCGATCAATTCGCCTGCCCGGTCGACGACCAGCACGTCGAGAGCGATCGCAGGCCCGGCGATCTCGGCCGCCATGCGCTGCGCGTCCTCGGCGATGCGCTGGGCGAGCGGCAATTTGGCCGACCGCGCCAGGGCGAGGATCGCACCTGCCGAAGCGTCGGGGGCGGATGCGGCTTCGCACAGTGCGGGGGCCGCACCCAGCGCTTCGAGGCGGTCGGCAAGATGGCGGCCATCGACACGGCTGCGCGACGAATGCAGATCCATCGCACCCGCCGCGAGTTTGGCGAGCTTGGCAAAGCCGCCCGCCACGGTCACGCGCGCGACGGGATGGACCCGCAGATACTTCAAGGTGCCCCCTGCGAAATCGCCCATGTCGAGCAGGGCCGATTCGGGGAGGGCGTAAAAATTCTTCACAAACGCCTCCGACGTCGAACCCGTTGCCGCCGCGACATGGGCCAAACCCTCGGCGCGGGCCACGTCGATGCCGCGATGGATCGAGTGGATCCACGCCGCGCACGAATAGGGCGTGACAATGCCGGTCGTCCCCAGCACCGACAGACCGCCGACAATGCCCAAGCGCGCATTCAGCGTTTTGACGGCGCGCTTTTCGCCGTCGGGAATCGAGACGGTGACGATCCAGTCGGCGCCATAGTCGGCCAAGGCCGTCGCGATGATGGCGCGTGGGCCCGGATTGATCGCCGGCTCGCCGACCGCGAGTGCGAGACCCGGCTTCGTGACCGTGCCCACGCCGATGCCGGCGCGAAAAGCGAGCCCCTGTCCGGCGACATTGCGCGCGAGCCGAACGCGTATTTCGGCCCCGTGCGTGACGTCGGGATCGTCGCCCGCGTCCTTGACGATGCCGGCCTCGGCGAAATCGGCGCCGACAAGGCCGCCGACGACGGCAAAACGCGGCGTTTGGCCCAGCGGCAGGCGAATCGCGACCTCCGTCGGCATCCGGCCGGTCGCCAGCGCTTGTGCAGCCGCCCGGGCCGCGGCAGCGGCACAGGCCCCCGTCGTCCAGCCGCTGCGCAAAGGCCCCGAAGGTTTGGGCGGAAGTTCGTCTTCGACCATGATTTCAGTAGGGTAGCATCGCAAGCCCGGGCCGGATAGACTGGCGGCGATGGACGATCACGGTCTTGAAATGCCGGTCTTCGAACCGGGCAGCGTTTGGCTGGTGGGGGCTGGCCCGGGCGATCCCGGGCTGTTGTCGCTGTACGGCCTGCATGCGCTGCGCGGGGCCGATTGCGTCGTCTACGATGCGCTCGTCGATGCACGAATCCTGAAGCTGGCGCGCAACGGCGCGAGCCTGTGGTTTGCCGGCAAACGCGGCGGCAAACCAAGCCCCAAACAACGCGACATCACGCTGCGTTTGATCGAGCTTGCGCGCAGCGGCAAACGCGTGCTGCGCCTCAAAGGCGGCGACCCGTTCGTGTTCGGGCGCGGCGGCGAAGAAGCGCTCGGCCTTGCCGGTGCGGGCATTCCGTTCCGCATCGTGCCGGGCATTACGTCGGGCATTGGCGGGCTTGCCTATGCCGGCATTCCGGTCACGCATCGCGACACCAACCACGCCGTGACCTTCATCACCGGCCATGGCGTCACGGGCGACGTGCCCGACGGGCTCGACTGGCGGGCCCTTGCCAACGGAGCGCCCACGCTCGTGTTCTACATGGCCCTCAAACATCTGGGCCGCATCGCGGATCTGCTGATCCAAGCCGGCCGTGCGGGCGACACGCCCGCCGCCCTCGTGGTGCGCGCGAGCACCAAGGACCAGCAGGTTGTGGAAACCACGCTCGCCAGGGCAGCTGCCGATGCGCAAGCGAGCGGCATCGAACCGCCGGCTTTGTTCGTGGTCGGCGAGGTCGTGCGCTTGCGCGCCGGGCTCGACTGGCAGGGCCAAGCGCTGGGCCGCATTCTCGATCCCGACCCGCTGGGTCTGGGCAACCGCCAGACGGCGGAAACGGCATGAAAGGAAAACAACACATGGTGCGTCCGACTTTTGCGGCAGCCCTGCTCGCGATCCTCGCCTTGGGCGCTTGCGAATCGCGCACGTCCTGGGTCAAGGAAAGTGCGCCGGCGGGCCAGCTCGACTACGACCAGCGCGAATGCCGCCGCAACGCGGGCGACTACGGCTATATCGAGCGCGGCCCCTCCTACTCCACCGATGCCGGCCGCAATGTCGGCCAGTCGGTGGTGGCCGAAGAGTATCGACGCTGCATGGAGATGCGCGGCTGGCGGCGCGAACGCGGTGCCGAAACGAGCGGGCCGACCGCCGGCGACCGCCGCTCTTGACGCCAACACCGGGGCTGATCCTGGCCGCACCCGCCTCGGGCAGCGGCAAGACGACCCTGGCTTTGGGCCTGGCCCGGGCCTTCGTGCGCAAGGGCCTGCGCATCGCCCCCGCCAAAGTCGGCCCCGACTATATCGACCCGACTTTCCACGCCGCCGCCGCCGGCAGGCCGTGCCCCAATCTCGACCCGTGGGCGATGCGACCCGCCACGCGTGCAGGCCTCGTTGCAGCACTTGGCCGCAACGCCGACCTCGTGCTGTGCGAGGGCGTGATGGGCCTTTACGACGGCATCGATGCGGCCGGGACCGCCTCGACCGCCGAACTTGCCGCCGAGACGGGCTGGCCCGTGCTGCTCGTCGTCGATGCGCGCGGGCTTGGCGCATCGTTCGGACCTTTGGTTGCCGGATTCAGAAACGCTGCCAAAGGTTTTGACGTCGTCGGCGCCGTCGCCAACCGGGTCGGCAGTGCGAGCCACGTGGCCCTGCTCGGCGAAGCCCTCCACCGCCATTGCCTGTCGGTCGCGTTTTTGGGCGGGGTCAAGCGCCAGGCCGATCTCGCGGTGCCTGAGCGTCATTTGGGCTTGGTCCCGGCCGGCGAACGCACCGACCTCGAACCTTTTCTCGATCGCGCCGCCGATGCGTGTGCGACCGGTCTCGATCTCGACGCGATCTTAAGTCTCGCCCGGCCGAGCCACCTCGCCCCCGCCGCGCCGCCGACCTTGATCCCGCCCTTGGGCCAACATATCGCGGTCGCCAAAGACGCCGCCTTCGTCTTCGCCTATCCGACCCTGCTCGAAGCCTGGCGCCGCCAGGGCGCAAGTTTGAGCTTCTTCAGCCCGCTTGCCGACGAGGCCCCGGCTGCCGACGCCGATGCCGTGTTCCTGCCCGGCGGCTACCCGGAGCTGCATGCCGCAACCCTTGCCGACGCCGCCCGTTTCAAAAGCGCTCTGCGTGGTTTCCGAGGCTTCGTCTACGGCGAATGCGGGGGCTATATGACGCTCGGACGCAGCCTCGAAGACGCCTCGGGCACACGCCACGCCATGCTCGACCTGCTGCCGATCGATACCTCGTTTGCGACTCGTAAATTGCATCTGGGGTATCGGAGGATGCAGCTGCGCGTTTCGACGCCGTTTGGCGCTGCCGGAACGGTGTTTCGCGGCCACGAATTCCACTATTCGACTGTTTCGGGCGAAAATCCAGCCGATGCGCTGTTCGAAACATGCGATGCGCGCGGACATGCGCTAGACTCCGCAGGCCAGCGACGCGACAATTTCGTCGGCTCGTTTTTTCATCTTATCGACTTCTCCGAGGCTTGAACCGCCCATGCTCTACCATTTCTACGACATGCAGCAGACGATGCTTTCGCCCGTGCGTTTGGCCGCCGAAACCGTCCAGCACATGTTCAGCCATCCGTTGATGCCGATGTCGTACACGCGCATGGGCCGCGCCATGGCAGCCGGGGCCGAGATGCTCGAGCGCGCCACGCGCCGCTACGGCAAGCCCGCCTTCCGCCTCGACCAGGTCACGATCGACGGCGTGGAATGCCCGATCGTCGAAGAGATCGTGCACTCGAAGCCCTTCTGCGACCTGCTGCATTTCGACCGCGCCACGCCGACGACCCGCAACGATCCCAAGGTGCTGGTCGTGGCCCCGATGTCGGGCCACTACGCGACCTTGCTGCGCGGCACGATCGAGGCCTTGCTGCCCGACCACGATGTCTACGTGACCGACTGGGTCAACGCCGCACTCGTGCCGCTCGTCGAAGGCCCGGCCTTCGATCTCGACGCGTATGTGGACTATCTGATCGAGTTCCTCGAAGTGCTGGGCCCTGAGACCCATATCATCGCGGTCTGCCAGCCGTCCGTGCCGGTGATGGCAGCCGTGGCGCTCATGTCGGCCGACGACGGGGCTTTGGCGCCGCGCTCGATGACCTTGATGGGCGGCCCGGTCGATACGCGCGTGAACCCCACGAAGGTGAACCAGCTTGCGGCCGAACGCTCGATCGAATGGTTCGAACGTTCGGTCTTGTCGACCGTGCCCGCCAACTATCCGGGCTTCATGCGCCGCGTCTATCCGGGCTTTCTGCAGCTGAGCGGCTTCATGAGCATGAATCTCGACCGCCATGTCGGCTCGGCCATGAAGCAGTTCCAGCATCTCGTGCGCGGCGACGGCCTCTCTGCCCAGGGTCATCGCGAATTCTACGACGAGTATCTGTCGGTCATGGATCTCGACGCTGCTTTCTATCTGCAGACGATCAAGGTCGCCTTCCAGGACCACGATCTGCCGCGCGGCACATGGGTTTCGCGCGGCCGCAAGGTCGATCCGAGTGCGATCCGCAACACGGCCCTCCTCACGGTCGAAGGCGAACTCGACGATATTTCGGGCGTCGGCCAAACCTACGCGGCGCATGTGCTGTGCAACAACCTGCCGAGCGACAAGCACCGCCATTGGCTGCAGAAGAATGTCGGCCATTACGGCATCTTCAACGGCAAACGCTGGCGCAACGAGATCCTGCCGCAGGTGCGCGGCTTCATCCGCGACAATCGCTGAACCGCGCCGAAGCGACACCCCGACCGCAAATTTTTGCGCGACATAGACGCGACATCGATGCGACGCGCGCGCGACGTTTGCGCGACATAGACGCGCCATTTTTCGCGCTAAGCCATTGAATTGTCGAAATACGTCGCGTCCGAAACAGCGGATTTTTCCGCTGTTTCATGGGGGCGTTTGCCCCTGCCTTCCTCTTCACTTGTCAAACAGCACACGCCGTCGCCGACGATGCATTGATTAAAACATATTCGTTTTATGTACACAATAAGAAAATTAGACTATTTAAGTAATTTAGCTTTTATTCGATTATTCTTTGGGATCGTCCTTCGACGCGCTTCGGGCAACACCTTGTCCCTGCATCCACATCGCAATGAACGAACAGACTAGCCCCCAAGCAGCCTCCTCGCCAGAAGCGACCGCATATCGCGACGGCCGTCGGCGACCAGATAGACGAGTACGCGTCGCTCCGCCACGCGATAGATTATTCGGTAAGGGCCGACAAAAGCTTGGCGGTACTCTTTGATGCCGAGGCCCTGCAGCTCCTGCGGATGGCTGCCGCGCGCCGGAAATCTCGCAAGGCTGTCGATTGCGGCTGCCAACCCATCCAGCATCTTGTTCGCATTTGCGACACTGTCGGATTGGCAAATATGGCCGTAAATCGCCTCGACGTCCCGCTCGGCACCTGCCGTCAGCAGAACCGCAAACTTGACCGGTTCGGCCGCCATCAGACGGCGGCTTTTTTTCCGCGCAGCCTAGCAAGCACGGCCGCCGCAGGCTTGAGCTTGCCGGCGGCTGCCTCCTGGTTGCCCAGCGCCAGGAGCTTCAGCAAGGCTAGCGTTTCTTGCGTCTCTTCGAACGACGCCACGTCCTGCAGCACGGCCTTGGCTTCGCCGTTCTGCGTGATGACCATCGGCATGCGCCGATCGGCGAGGTCCGCCAGGATCTCCGCCGCATTGGCTTTGAGGTAGCTGATCGGCTTGACCTGGGACGTGTAGCGCATAGATTTCTCCCGCTCGGGCGAGAACCGAATTTAGTCTTTTAAAGGTCCGACTGCAAGCCGACCCTAGCGCCCCGCGCGCGTGACGAGGGCGAGGCCCACGAAAATCGCCGCCATCGCGGCCCAAATATAGAAAGAATGCTGTTCGCCGAAGAGCAGCCAGCCCCAGAACACGCCGGCGAGCGTGACGAGAAAACCCGTCTGGCTGAAAAAAACGGGGCCTGCGAGGCGCAAGGTTTCGAAGAACAGCAGCGAGCCGATTCCGGCAAGCGCGCATTGCAGCAGCAGCGCCCAATCGCCGTTGTTCTGCGGCGGGATCGGCACATGCCACACGCCCAAGCCCACCGCCAGCGGCAGGATGCAGGCGGCAGCGCCGATCTGCATCGTGGCGGCGAGTGCGATCGAATCGACGCCGCTCGGGCGCGCCTTGGCGATGTAGATGTTCGACGCCGCGTAGAAAAACGGCACCAGAATGCACAGCAGCACCCAGGGCAGCATGTCGGGGTCCGGCAGACTCGCGCGCGGCCCCACCACGAGCAAAGCGCCGGCAAGCCCGCAGCCGAGACCGAGCAGGCGCAGGCTGTGGCGCTTTTCCATGCCGAGGCCCAGCGCCATCGCATAGGTCATCAGCGGCGACAGCGTGTTGAGTACGGCCGCCAAACCCGCCGGCACATGGCCCACGGCGAGTACGGCCAGCGAATTGGGGATCGCGATCGCGGTGCCCCCAGCGATCAGCGTGTAGACCCACAGACGCGGCGAGAGCGGCAAGGCCGCCCCGCGAAAGCGCGCGACTGCCGCAAGCAGGCAGGCGGCCGACACCGAAATCGCCAGCGTGAAGCCGAACGGATGGATGCCCGACCCATAGGCGATCTTGGCGAGCGAAAATTGCAGCCCCCAGATCAGGCCCATGCATAACATGTAACCAAGGGCGAGATAGAGTCGGCGGCCGGTTAGAGTCGGCGCTGCAGCTGGGGGAGACGAAGTCATGAAGTTCGCAAGCTACAACATTCAATACGGCAAGGGCAAAGACGGTCGCTTCGACCTCGCCCGCATCGCGGCAAGCGTGGCCGACGCCGACGTGATCGCGCTCCAGGAAGTCGAACGCTTCTGGCCGCGCTCGGGCAATGTCGACCAACCGGCCGAACTAGCGGCCCTGTTGCCGGATTTCTACTGGGTCTACGGACCCGGCTACGACATGGATGCCGATACGGGTCGCCCCGGGGGCAAGCGGCGCCAATTCGGCAACATGCTTTTGTCGCGGACGCCGATCCTGACCTCGCGCAACCATCTTTTGCCCAAATACGGTGCGGTCCATCAATTCTGCCTGCAGCGCGCCGTGCTCGAAGGCGTGGTCGACACGGCGAATGCCGGGCCTTTGCGCGTGCATTCGCTGCATCTGTCGCATATCGGCGACGGCGACCGGGAAGCGCAGGTCGAGCGCATCCTCGAGCTGCACAAAAATTCGCCGGCCGAGGGCGGGGCGTGGTGCGGGGCGCATGCCGAACCCGATTGGACGCAAGGCCGTGCCGCCCCGGCGATGCCGGCCCAGGCATTGTTCATGGGCGATTTCAACATCACGGTCGCCTCGCCGCTTTATGCGCGCCTCGTGGGCCCCGTCTCGCGCGAATACGGGCGTATGACGGCCGCAAGCGGGCTTGTGGACGCGTATGTGGCAGCCGGCAACGACGAGGCGAGCGGCTGGAGCTGCGACAGCACGCTCACCAAACGCGAGCGCATCGATTTCTGCATGGCGAGTGCGAGCTTGGCGCCAAAGATCAAACGCGCCTGGATCGACAACGACGCGATCGGCTCCGACCACCAGCCGATCTGGACCGAGATCGCGCTTTAAGCCGTCAGTTGCGCCGCTTGCCGGTGGCGCGGTCGAACACGTGCAGGTCTTCGGCGGCGACGCGCAAGGCGAGCGCGTCGCCCGTCGCGACTTTGACCGTGCCGGGTACCCGCGCAATCAGCGTTTCGCCGGAAGCACCCAAGCGCCCATACACGAGCGTATCGGCCCCCAGCGCCTCGACCAGCACGACCTTGAGCTTGAGATTGCCCGCCGGATCGAGATGCAGATGCTCGGGCCGGATGCCGAGCGTGATCTCGGGCGGACCTTCGGCCGCGCGTCCGGCGAGGTCGAGATCGATGTCGCCGACATGGACGCTTGCGGCGTCCGCGGCGAGGGTTGCCGGCAGCAGATTCATGGCGGGGGCGCCGATGAAGCTTGCCACGAACACGCTCGCGGGCCGCGCATAGACTTCCAAGGGCGCGCCGATCTGCTCGGCAATACCGGCATTCATCACGATGAGCCGGTCGGCGAGCGTCATCGCTTCGACCTGGTCGTGCGTGACGTAGATCGAGGTCGTGCGCAATTTGGCGTGCAGCTCTTTGAGTTCGACGCGCATCTGCACGCGCAGTTTGGCGTCGAGATTGGACAGAGGCTCGTCGAACAAAAACGCGTCGGGGGCGCGCACGATGGCGCGGCCCATCGCCACGCGCTGGCGCTGGCCGCCGGACAATTGGCGCGGACGCCGGTCGAGCAAAGCGCCGAGTTCCAGGATCTTGGCGACTTCTTCGACCTTGGTCGCGATCTCGGGTTTCGGCAGGCCGCGCACGCGCAGGCCGTAGGAGATGTTCTCGCGCACCGTCATGTGCGGATAGAGCGCGTAGGTCTGGAACACCATCGCGATGTTGCGGTCCTTGGGCTCGATCTTGCCGACATTGCGCGCGCCGATCACGACGTCGCCTTCCGTCTGCGTCTCGAGGCCCGCGACGATGCGCAGCAAGGTCGATTTGCCGCAGCCCGAGGGGCCGAGGATCACCACGAATTCGCCGTCGGCGATTTCGCAGTCGACGCGGTGGATGACCGCGACGTTGCCGAAGGATTTGCGAATGCCGCGCAGGCTTATCTGTGCCATTTCGTTTCTCGCTGGGTCATTTCCCGTTGGATCATTTCTCGCTGTCGACCAGGCCCTTGACGAACCAACGCTGCATGAAGACGACGACCAGCACGGGCGGCAGCATCGCCAGGATCGTCGTCGCCATGATCAGATTCCAGTCGTTCTGCGCGTCGCCCGTGCCGATCATTTTGGTGATGCCGATGACGATCGTCTCGAGCCCTTTGGATCGCGTGATCAGCATCGGCCACAGATACTGGTTCCAGCCGTAGATGAACAAGATGACGAACAGGGCGGCGATGTTGGTGCGGCTCAAGGGCAGCACCACGTCCCAGAAAAAGCGCAAGGGGCCCGCCCCGTCGATCTTGGCGGCCTCGACGAGCTCGTCGGGGATGGTGAGGAAAAACTGGCGAAACAGCAGCGTGGCGGTGGCCGACGCGATCAGCGGCACGATGAGGCCGGCGTACGAATCGAACAGGCCGAGATCGACCACGACTTGGTACGTGGGCACGATGCGCACTTCGACGGGCAGCATCAGCGTGACGAAGATCATCCAGAAAGCGATCATGCGGCCGGGGAACGAGAAATACACGACCGCATAGGCCGACAGGATCGAGATCGCGATTTTGCCCAGCGCGATCGCGAGCGCCATCACGAGCGAATTCAGCATCATGATGCCGACCGGCGTGCCGCGCACGCGCGTGCCCTCGCCGGACGACCAGGCTTGCGCGTAGTTCTCCCAGAAAAGGTCGCCCGGATAGAGCGGCAGATCGCCGCGCCCGATCGTGGCGGCGTCCCACGTGGAGCCGACGAACGCCATCCAGATCGGGAAAGCGAACACCGCCACGCCGAGCGTGAGGATCGCGTAGGCGAGCCAATTGCCGGCCGTGCTGGTGCGCCCCACCGCCTCGGTCGACATCAGTAATGCACCTTGCGTTCGATGTAGCGGAACTGCACGGCCGTCAGCGCAATCACGACCGCCATCAGGATCACCGACTGGGCCGCGGACGATCCGAAATTGAGGTTGTTGTTGCCGTCGATATAGACGCGGTAGATGAGCGTGACGGTCTCGGTGCCGGGCCCGCCTTTGGTGAGCGCGTCGATCGTGCCGAACGTGTCGAAAAACGCGTAGACGACGTTGACCACGAGCAGGAAGAACGTGGTCGGCGACAGCAGCGGAAAAATCACGGTCCAGAAGCGCGTGCGCGCATTGGCCCCGTCGATCGAGGCCGCTTCGAGGATCGATTTGGGGATCGATTGCAGGCCTGCGAGGAAAAACAGGAAGTTGTAGCTGACCTGCTTCCACGCCGAGGCGAGGATCACGAGCAGCATCGCTTGGTCGCCGTCGAGCGCGTAGTTCCATTTGACGCCCATCTCGATCAGCAATTGGCCGACCACGCCGATCGACGGGTGGAACATGAAGAGCCACAAAACGGCCGCGACCGCAGGGGCCACCGCATAGGGCCACACGATCAGCGTTTTGAACGTGTCGGCGCCGCGGATCTGGCGGTCGGCCATCAAGGCCAGCAGCAAGGCCGGCGCCATGGCGAGGAACGTGACGGCCGACGAAAACACGATGGTGGTTTTGATCGCGGCCAGATAGTTCGGGTCTTGGAAGATGCGCGCGAAATTCTCGAACCACACGAATTCGACGCGCAGGCCGAACGCGTCCTGCATCAGCAGCGACTGCCAGATCGCCTGGCCCGCGGGCAGAAAGAAAAACAGAATCGTGATCGCGATCTGCGGGGCGAGCAGCACGTAGGGCAGAATCTTGTTCGGAAAGATGACGCGCTTTTGCATGATGCCCGCTTCGAAACGCCAAAGGGCCTCGCCAGGGATCGCCTGACGAGGCCCGATCGCGTCGGAGGTGCCTTACGAGCGGTTGGCGCGCTCGAAGTTGCGCAGCACTTCGTTGCCGCGGCGCACGGCGTTGTCGAGCGCTTGCTGGGGCGTCTGCTGGCCCTGGAAGGCGCGCTCGATCTCTTCTTGGATGATCACGCGGATCTCGGGCATGTTGCCGAGACGAAGGCCGCGCGTGTTTTCGGTCGAAGCCCCGCGCAGCATCTGCTGCACCGGCACGTCCGCACCCGGGTTCTGGCGGTAGAAATCGGTCGCCTGGACCCGCGCGAAGGCCGCGCGCGTCACGGGCAGGAAGCCCGTGTCGGTGTGCCACTTGGCCGCCACTTCCGGGCGCGCCAGATACGCGAAGAACTCCGCAATGCCGCGCTGCTCGTCGGCCGAGCGCACGCGGCCCGGGCCGCCGTTGAGCACCCAGAACGAGGCGCCGCCGATGATCGTCTGGTTCGGCGCACCCGCAACGTCGTCGTAGAAGGGCAGCATCGCCGCACCCACGTTCGCCGCACCGCCCGGCACTTCACGCAGCGCGCGCGCGCGGAAGCCCGACGAGGCGTGGATGATGGCGCATTCGCCCGACGCGAACAAAGCGTCGCCCGCACCGTCGCGGCCGCCGTAGCGGAAGGTGTTGTCCTTCGTCATGTCGACGAGCGTGGTGAGGTGGCGGACATGCAGCGGGCTGTTGATGCGCAGCTCCGCATTCATGCCTTCCATGCCGTTCTGTGCGGTGGCGAGCGGCACGTTGTGGATGGCCGAGAACTGCTCGAACTGCGCCCAGGTCGGCCACGCGGTCGTGAACGGGCAGGCATGGCCCGAAGCCTTCAGTGCCGCCGTCGCCTGGCGCATTTCGGCCCAGGTGCGCGGCGCTTGCTCGGGATTGAGGCCGGCTTTGCGGAACGCGTCCTTGTTGTAGAACATGATCGTCGTCGACGAATTGAACGGCATCGACATCTGGTTGCCGTTGGGCAGCGCGTAGTAGCCGCGCACGGCCGGGATGTAGTCGTTGAAGTCGATGGCGACACCGGTGGTGCGCAGCAGCTCGTGCACCGGAATGATCGCACCGCGCGCGGCCATCATCGTGGCCGTGCCGACTTCGAACATCTGCACGATGTGCGGGGCGTTGCCGGCGCGGAAAGCCGCGATCGACGAGACCATCGTTTCGGGATAGGCACCGCGGAACGAGGCGTTGATCTGGAAGCGCGGCTGCGAGGCCGAGAAATCGGCCGCGATCTGCTCGAGCAGGCCGCCGAGCGGCTGCGTGAGACCGTGCCAGAAATCGATCTGCACTTTCTGCTGAGCCTGGGCAAGGCCGGCCGAGGCGATCAACGCTGCGGCGGCAGTCGCCGCAAACAAGCTCCGACGGAAAATCATCAGGAATCTCCCATGTAATGACGTGGTTTCGCCCGCACGAGCGGGCTCCCGCGTCGTTTAAGCGTGCAGAATGTCTCGTCTGCAACGCTTTTATGAAGCTTTTATGACATAGCCCAACTTGGGAGGCTAGTACGCTCTTATCGCGTGGTTTTCCGGCTCCCGGAAAAGTCCGAGCGCACGCGGGCGACGGCGTCTTGCCAGCCCGCATAGAGTTTGTCGCGCGCCGCGACCGGCATTTTGGGCGCAAACAGCCGGTCGGCGCGGCGCAGTTTGGCGATCTCGGCGGTCGAGCCGTAAACGCCTACCCCGAGGCCCGCCAAAGCGGCCGCCCCCCAGGCGGTCGTCTCGGTCACGACCGGCCGGTCGACGTCGACGCCGAGCTGGTCGGCCAAAAACTGCATGACCCAGTCGTTCGCCGCCATGCCGCCATCGACGCGCAGGGTTTTGATGGCGGCTTTGGGCCCGAGATCCTTCTGCATCGCCGCCATCAGATCGCGCGTCTGGTAGGCGGTCGATTCGAGCGCCGCGCGCACGATCTGCGCCTGCCCTGAATCGCGCGTGAGGCCCAGGATGGCGCCGCGCGCATCGGGGTCCCACCAGGGTGCCCCCAGCCCTGTGAAGGCCGGCACCAAATAGACGCCGCCATTGCCGTCGAGCTTGCGCGCGATCGCTTCGCTGTCGGCGGCATTGGCGATGGCTTTGAGCCCGTCGCGCACCCATTGCACGACGGCGCCCGAAATGAAGATCGAGCCTTCGAGCGCGTAGGCGGTTTTGCCCGCCAGCCGGTAGGCGACGGTCGAGAGCAATCGGTTTTTCGAGCGCACGAATTTGTCGCCGGTGTTGAGCAGCACGAAACAGCCCGTACCGTAGGTGCTCTTGACCATGCCGGGTGCGAAACACGCTTGGCCGAAGGAAGCGGCCTGCTGGTCGCCGGCAATGCCGCGAATGGGGATCGCCCCGCCGAAGAGTTTGGAGTCCGTTTCGCCGAAATCGGCGGCCGAATCGCGCACTTCGGGCAGCAGGCTCGCCGGGATCGCAAACGCCTTCAGCAATTCGTCGTCCCAGACTTGGCGCTTGATGTCGAACAGCATCGTGCGCGCGGCGTTGGTGGCGTCGGTCGCGTGCACCTTGCCGCCGGTGAGCCGCCACAGCAAAAACGTGTCGATCGTGCCGAAGGCCAAGCGCCCGGCTTTGGCGGCCGCACGCGCACCCGCCACATTGTCGAGCAGCCACGCGATTTTGGAGCCGGAGAAATACGCGTCGAACAAGAGCCCCGTGCGCTTGCCGAGCTCGGCGTCGCCGATCTTCGCGCGCATCGTGCGGCACCATTCGGCCGTGCGCCGATCCTGCCAGACGAGCGCATTGTGGATCGGCTTGCCCGTTTCGCGGTCCCACACGAGCGTGGTTTCGCGCTGGTTCGTGATGCCGATGGCCGTCACGTCGGCGGCTTTGGCCTTGGCGTTCGAAAGCGCGCGGCGCACGACCGACAAGGTCGCGGTCCAGATCTCCTCGCCGTCATGCTCGACCCAGCCGGGGGCCGGGTAATATTGCTTGAGCTGGACTTGGGCGGACGCGACGGGCGTGCCGTCGGTCGCAAACAGGATGGCGCGCGTCGAGGTGGTGCCCTGGTCGATCGCAAGCAGATATTTGCCGGACATGGAACTTGCCGCCGCTCCCCGAAATGTTTTTGTCGTTGTCTCGAGGGATTCGTACGGCAGGCCCGCTTATTGTTCAAGGGCCGCCCAGTCGATGCCCGCAAGCCGATCGGCGTCGCCGGCCACGTTGTAGATCTGCGCGCTCACGCGCACCCACAACGCGTTCTCGAACGCCATGATCGGCGCTTGCACGCGCGCGACGTCGTAGAGCCGCGCGAGCAAGGCAAGCGCGCGCTTCTCGTCGCACGCATGCCCAAGGGGCAGGCGGATGGCGGCCAGATGTGCGCGCGCTTCGGGCGGCCCCAGAATCTCGGTACCGAACGCAGCCGCAAGCCGCGCCGCCATCGCAGCCGCGAGCGCGTTGTTGTAAGCACGGATCTGCGGCCAGCCGAAGCGCGCCCCGAAGGCGAGCCCGTCCGGGATCGCGAGCCACGCGCCGACGTCGCGCGTCCCCGTCCAATCGAACTCGGCCGCGAGGCCCTGGTCGAGCCCGTGCGAAATCGTCGGCGGATGCACCCAGCTGCGATGGGCTGGTGCGACACTCAAAAACGCCGCCCCCTTGGCCGCGAACAGCCATTTGTGGCAATTGCCGACATAGAAATCGGCGTCGAGGGCGGCGAGATCGAGCGGCAATTGGCCGGGGGCGTGCGCGCCATCGACCAAGACCGGCACGCCCATCGCGCGTGCGGCCGCCAATATCTCGGCGACGGGCAGCACCAACGCACTTGGCGACGTGATGTGATCGACGATCAAAAGCCGCGTACGCGGCGGCAGCCGGGCCGCGATGTCGGCGGCGGTCGGCACGGCACGGCCGAAATCGAGCCGCACATGCGTCGCACCCGCCCGCCTGCACACATAATCGACCGTCTTGGCGACGGCGCGGTAGCCGTGATTGGTGGTGACGATGCAGTCGCCGGGCTGGAGATCGAGCGACCGCAGCACGGCGTTGGCCCCTTGCGTGGCGTTTTCGACGAGCACCAAACCTTCGGGATCGGCGTTGAGAAACGCTGCGAGTGCGGTGCGCGCGGCGGCAACCGCCTCGGGCCACACGCGCCGCACAAAATGCGTGGGGTCGGCCTCCATGCGCCGACGCCACGCTTCGGCCGCGTCGCGCACGATTGTCGGCGTCGCGCCGAACGAGCCGTGATTGAGTTGGGCTGTCGAATAATCGAGCTGGAATTCCGCCCGACAGGCGAGTCCGAACTCAGGCATTCGGCTTGGCCGCAAGGGCGGCTTCGACGGCTTTGCGGATTTCCGGCCCCGTCGGCGACACGCGGCTCGGCCACGACGCGATCGGCTGGCCGTCGCGCCCGAACAGATGCTTGAAGAAGTTCCAGCGCGGGCTCGCCCCCTCGCCCATCGATTGCGCGATCCATTTGTAGAGCGGATGCGCCTTGGCGCCGGCGACGACGTTTTTCTCCGCCATCGGGAACGACACGTCGAAGCCTTCGCAGAAGGCTTTGATCTCGGCGTTCGTGCCCGGCTCCTGGCGGCCGAAATCGTCGGACGGCACGCCGACCAGCACGAGGCCCTGGTCCTTGTAGAGGTCCCAGAGTTTTTCGAGCTCGGCATATTGCGGCGTGTAGCCGCAGAACGACGCCGTGTTGACGACGAGCACGGGCTTGCCGCGATAGGCCGACAAAGGCAGCTTCTCGCCCTCGATCGACGTGAATTCGAAATCGAAAACGGACATGCCGGTGTTCCTCAAAGGGGCGGCCGAGGCTTTGCCGATCAGTTTTTCGCCGTAGTAGGTGCCCATCGCCACCGCGAAGCCGAGCCCTGCAAACAGGCGGCGCGTGACCGGCAAAGGCGACGGGCTCGTTCGTTTAGCCATAACGTTCCTCCGTCCACGGGTCGCCGTTCATGTGGTAGCCGCGCTGCTCCCAGAACCCTGCGCGATCTTCGGCCACGAATTCGAGCTTCGCAAGCCACTTGGCGCTCTTCCACAGATAGAGCTTCGGCAAAATCAGCCTTACCGGCCCGCCATGGGCGAGCGACAAGGGCGCCCCCTCCCACGCGTGGGCGAGCAGCACGTCGTCGTCGGCAAAGGCCGCAAGCGGCACGTTCGTCGTGTAGCCGTCGAACGAATGCTGGATCACAAAACGCGCCTCCGGCTTCGGCCGCACGATGTCGAGAAGATCGCGCGTGGCCAGCCCTTGCCAGCGATTGTCGAAGCGCGACCACGCGGTCACGCAATGGATGTCGGACAGAAAATCCGTCTGCTTCTGGCGCTGGAAAGCGGCCCAATCCCATTTGAGCGGGGCCTCGACGAGGCCGAAAACCTCGAGCGTCCAATCGACGCTCGAAACGCCGGGCTCGACGCCGATATCGAGCACAGGCCACGTCTCCACACGGCGCTGGCCGGGCGGCAGACGCTGGGCAGGCGGGGCCGCCGTGCCGGTCAGAAGCCGGCCGTCGCGCGCCCATTTCTGCTTGGCCGCAATGAGTTTGTCGTCGGTCATGATGCGAGGATTATACGTCCGCCGGCGGCGGTTGGATCAAGGGGGGCTTTGCCGATTTGACTTGCCAAGCTGTATCCAAGTGGATACAAATAGGCGTGAACAATTTCGAGAAAACGGCGAGATTCGACGATTGACTTCGGTCACTGGCTGATCCGGTCAGCAAAGCCCGGATCCTCGCGCGTCTTCGCGCGGCGATGGGCGGAAATTTCGGTGACTGCGCGCCGGTCGGCGACGGAGTGTCGGAGATGCGCATTCATGTCGGGCCGGGCCATCGCGTCGATTTCACGCGGGCCGGCAAAACGGTCTATTGGCTGCTGTGCGGCGGCGACAAATCGACGCAAAAGGCCGACATCAAACGCGCGAAAGATCTCGCGGCTCGAATTCGACGAGAACTTGGAGACGCCCCATGACAGCCAAGAAACGCCTGACGACGCCCTTCGACGTCGCCGAGTATCTCGACGACGACGCGGTCGTTGCGGCCTATCTGTCCGAAGCAGCGTCCGACCCCGATCCGGATGTGCTTTTCGCAGCGCTCGGCGACGTGGCCAAGGCCCGCGGCATGGCCGAGATTTCGCGTCGATCCGGGCTCGGCCGCGAAAGTCTCTACAAATCGCTGTCGTCGGGCGCCAAGCCGCGCCATGAAACGTTGCAGGCCGTGCTGCGCGCGATCGGCCTGACCTTCGCCGTGATCCCGCTTGCAGCCGAACACAACGTTCCAGCCGAATCGGTTCGCGCTGCAAAGGGACGCGCAAAAAGATACGCGTGAGGTCTGCCCTCGCCTACCGCCAGCGCAGCAGGCGTTTTTCGAGTTGGCCGAGGCCTGTGCCGATGGCGAGGCCCAGGATCGACAGGATGACCACGCCGGCCAAGAGCTGGTCGGTCAGCATCAGATTGCCGGCCTGCAGCACGAAAGCGCCAATGCCGTATTGCGCGCCGATCATTTCGGCCGACACGAGCAGGATGAGGGCGATCGAGCTCGAGATGCGGAAGCCTGCGAGGATGCCGGGCAAAGCGCCCGGCAGCACGATTTTGCGCAGCACGTCGGACGTGGGCAGGCCGAAGCTTTGGCCCATGCGGATCAAGTTGCGCGGGACGGCGTCGATGGCGGCGTAGGTCGCGATCACGGTCGGGAAAAACACGCCAAGGGCGATCGTGGCCACCTTCGAGGCTTCGCCAATACCGAGCCACAAAATCAAAAGCGGCAACAGCGAGATTTTGGGGATTGGGAACAACGCCGACACGAACGGCACGCCGATGGCGCGGCTCACCGACCAGATGCCCATCGCAAAACCAGCGGCGAGCCCCACAAACGTGCCGAGGCCCCAGCCGAACACGAGGCGATACGCACTCTCCGACAAATGGCGCAGCAGGAGCCCTTGCGTCCAGAGGTCGGAAAGTGCCTTTGCGATGGTGCTGGGCGGCGGCAGGAAGATCGGCGATACGAGGCCCGCACGCCCGGCATATTCCCACACGGCGAGAAGCACGGCGAAAGCGGCAAGGGCCGCATAGCGCACTGGCTGCGGCGCGAATCCGATGCCGCGGAATTCAACCGGCCTATCGGACATCGGCGACCTCGCGCTCGGCCACGGCCGCTTCGTCGCGGATCAGATGCCACAAATGCTCGGCCCATTCGGCCATGCGGCGCGCCGCTTCCGGGCTGCCGCGCTGGGCTTGCGGCATGTCGAGTGCCACGATCTCCTTGATGCGGCCAGGCCTGCGCGACAGCACGCAAATGCGGTCGGCAAGGCGCAGCGCTTCCTGCAGATTGTGCGTCACGTAGACGGACGTGGTGCGCGACGCGAGCCACAATTTCAGAAAATCTTCCATCAGCAGATCGCGCGTCTGCGCGTCCAAGGCCGACAACGGCTCGTCGAGCAGCAACACGGCCGGATCGACGCTCAGCGCACGCGCGATGCCCACGCGCTGGCGCATGCCGCCCGACAATTGCTTGGGGAACGCGTCGCGGAACTCGGTCAAGCTTGTGCGCGCAAGCGCATCGGCCACGCGCGCTTCCATCTCGGTTTTCGAAAGGCCGCGATGCTCGAGGGCGAGCGCCACATTGCCCGCGACCGTGCGCCAGGGCAGCAGCGCAAAATCCTGGAACACGTAGGTGATGGGATTGAGCGAGGATGCCGGTGCTTCCCCGCGCAGCACGACCCGGCCGGAGCTGGGTGCGAGCAAGCCGCCCATGATGCCAAGCAGCGTGGATTTGCCGCAGCCCGACGGGCCCAGCAACGCCAAGCACTCGCCCGGCCGCACGGCGAGATCGATGCCTTCGAGAACGTCCAACGCCCCGTAGCGATGGGCAATGCCTTCGCAGACCAGCTCCACTTTAGGCGCGCGGCACGTTCATGTGGCCGCGCACGAAGGAGAGGTCGATCACGTCGCGCGCATTCACTTCGCGCGTCACGAGGTTGGCCTGCTGCCAGAACGCGACCTGGGCATAGATGTCGCCCACATCGAGGCGCCCTTGCGGATCGATATAGGGCAGGCCTTGCGCCACCAGATCGGTCGGCTGCTGCACGGCGCGCGCAACGAGGCTCAATGTTTCGGCGTAGTTGGTGCCGTAGATTTCCTTGCCGGCCGCATCGCGCAGATTGAAGGCGGCATGGAAATCGGCGGCCCCGCGCACATAGCCCGCAATGAAACGTTCGACGACGTTGCGGCGCGTGTCGATGGCGCGCGGGCTCGTGAACAAGGCGCCGAGCTGCCACGGCGTTTCGTCGCCGGCCCAAGCGAGGATCTTGCCCGAGCCGTCGGCTTCGAGGGCGCGCGCCAGCGTGACGGGTGCGAGGATGCCGTCGATCTGGCCGCCTTTGAACGCGGCCTGCATGTTGGGCAGCGTTTGCAAAGGGACAAGCGTGACGCTGTTGATGTCGAAATTGTACTTCTTGGCGATGAGGCCCAGCATGTAGTGGAAGGTCGAGCCCGTGGTGGTGATGCCGATGCGCTTGCCCGCATAGTCTTTGGCGCCGCGCAGGCCCCGCTCGTAGGCGGCGTTCGTCGCCATGAAGGCGGTCAGCGGAAAGCCTTTTTCGTCGCGCGCTTGCGAGGCGACGATCTTCAAGGCCCCGCGGCCCGCGAGATTGTAGAACGCCGCCGTGAGGCCCGTGACGCCGAATTCCGCGTCGTTCGAGGTGACCGCCACCGGCACTTGCTGGGCGGCCGTGAAATATTTGAGTTCGACGTCGAGCCCGAGTTGGCGCCAATAGCCCCGCTCGGCTGCGATGAACACCGGCCCCGACGAGGACAGGCGCAAAACGCCGACCGAGGTTTTGACCGGCGTTTGCGCGTTCGCGATCGAGGGGGCGGCAAGGGTGGCGCCGAGCCCCGCAAGAGCCGTGCGACGCGAAATCGGGAACATGGCGGTTTCCTCCGGCAAACGATACTTTTGCTGCGGCTTTGGCGGCCGCGTTCGCGTCTATATGGCGAGCGCACGCAATTGTGTCAAACGATAGGGCGTTGTGCCGGACGGGCGGACGGCAGGGGCTGGCCTTTTGGGCGCGAATCCGGCATCCAAGACGGCACCCCGCCCCCGCAATCCGCGTCAGGACCCACGATGAAACGGCTCGCCGCTCTGCTGTTGGCACTTTGCGTTCTTTTCGCGCCGATTTCGCACGCGCAAGAACCGCCTTCGCCCGACGAAATCGAGAAGCTGATCGGCGCACTCGAAAACGACGACGCGCGCGCGGCACTCCTCGAACAGCTGAAGACGCTCGTGCAGATCCAGCGTTCGGGCCAAGTGCCGGCTTTGGCGCCGACCGACGCACCCGTCGAGCAGATCGCGCGCGTGGCCAACACGTTCGCCGAACAGCTCGCCGACCAGATCGAGGCGGTCACGCAAGCGGTCGTGCAGGCGGCGGCGTTTGCGGGCGACGCGCCCAAGCTTGCGGCATGGTTCGATGCCCAGCTCGGCAACGAAGCCTCGCGCGACCGGCTGTTCGAGATTCTCGGCAAGCTCGCGATCGTGCTGGCGGCGGGCGCAGTCGCCGAGCATCTGGTGTGGCGGGCCTTGGGCGTCGCCCGCCGACGGCTCGAGGCGCGCGCGGTCGATGCGGGCTGGCGGCGCGCTTTTCCCATCGCGTTGAACGGCGTGTTGGGTTTGCTGCCGATCGCGGCGTTTGCGGCCGTGGCGGTCGCCGTCCTCGGCGCGTTCCAGCCGTCGCGCACGGCAAGCCTTGTCGCGATCTCGTTCGTGAACGCCAACGTAATCGCGCGCGCGATCGCCCTTGCCGCCGAAATCGCTTTCGCCCCGCGCCATCCGGGTTTGCGCGCAGCCCCGCTCGGCGACGAAACCTCGGCCTATCTTTATCTGTGGGTCCGGCGGCTCACCAACATTGCCGTCTATTGGTATTTCGCGGCCCAAGCGGCCCTGCTGCTCGGCATGCCGGACGGGGCGCACAATTTCACGGTCAAACTCTTGGGCGTGGTCGTCGCGATGATGGTCACGGCCATCGTGCTGCAGAACCGCGTGGCGGTCGCGGAGTCGCTTGCGCGTGCGGCCACCGGCGAAGGCTGGCTCGTGTCGATGCGCGCCGGCTTCCTGGGCCAGGGCCTGTCGAAATACTGGCACGTGGCGGCCCTCGCCTACATCGTGACGGCTTTGTTCGCGTGGCTGCTGCGGCCCGACGGGTTCGCCTTCATCCTGCAGGCAAGTGCGATCACGCTGACCATCGGGGCGGCCGCGCGCCTGGCCGTGTTGCTGCTCGACTACGGCGTTGCGCGCGTGTTCACGGTCGCTCCCGATCTGCGCGAACGTTTCCCGGCCCTCGAAGCGCGCGCCAATCGCTACGTCAATGCCGGACGGCGCCTGCTGCAATGGACGATCGGGGCGGTCGCCCTGCTTGCGATCGCGCAAGCCTGGGGCATTCGCACGCTCGAATATGCGGCCACACCGGCGGGCCAGCGCGTGGCGGGCGGGCTGTTCTCGATCGCCTTTGCCGTGGTGCTCGCACTTGCCGCATGGGAATTCGCCAATGCCGGGCTCGAGCGCTATCTCGTGCGCAAGGGCGACGTCGAGAAGCCGACCGAGCGCACCTCGGCGCGCGTGCGCACGCTGCTGCCGCTCTTGCGCCGCGCGCTGTTCGTGCTGCTGACCGTGTTCGTGACCCTCGTCACGCTCAACGAGATCGGCATCAACGTAACGCCTTTGCTTGCCGGTGCGGGCGTGCTCGGCCTCGCCGTCGGCCTCGGTGCCCAGAACATGGTGCGCGATCTCATCACCGGCATTTCGATGATCCTCGAAGACGTGCTGGCGGTCGGCGACGTGGTGCAGCTCGGCGACAAAGCCGGCACGGTCGAAGCGCTGGGCTTGCGCGCCATCAAACTGCGCTCGGCCGACGGCACGTTGCACACGATCCCGTTCGGCACCGTCACGATCATCTCGAACCAGACGAAGGATTTCGCCTTCGCGACGTTCGAGGCGGTCGTGGGCTACGATGCCGACGTCGCCCTTGCGCGCGCGGCCATGCGCAAAGCGTTCGACGCGTTGAAGGGCGAGCCCGAGATGGCGCCGCTGCTGCTCGGCGACTACGAAGATCTGGGGCTCGACGCGTATTCCGACATCGGCCAGACGCTCAAAGCGCGCGTGAAGACATTGCCCGGCAAACAATGGCGCGTGCGCCGCGCCTTCAACGAGACGATCCGCGCCGAGTTCGCATCCGTCGGCCTCAAGCTCGCCTGGGACAAGCAGGCGGCGAAGATCTAGCGCTCTTCGAGCGCTTCAGGGTTGGGTGCGTCGAGCACCATGCGCGCAAGATTGCCGTCGAAGCCGGCACGCGCCATCGCCGCCATATGGCGCAGGCGCTGCTCTTTGCGCACCGACGCATTCGTGCAGAAGGGCCCGAGGCGCTTGCGCTTGGCGAACAGGATTGCGGCCGTGCGGTCGGAAATGCCCGCCTCGTCGAGGGCGGCGAGCGCCTTGTCGACCTCTTCGCCGTCCACGCCTTTGATCTTGAGGCGCTGCACGATCTGGCTGCGCGGCAGGCCGCGGCGCGCGAGGCTCAAAGCACGGCCCTCGGCGAACACGCTGTCGTCCACGAGTTTTTTCGCCAAGAGCTTGTCGATGACGGCGGCGACGTCGGCGGCCCCTTGCACCTTGTCGCCCACGCCGGCACGCGCCGCACGCTCGACTTTGCGCATCAGCACGCGGCGCACGCCTTCGCTCGAGGCGGCGTAGCGCTCGAGATAATGCAAAGCGGCCTTCTCGAGGCGCTCTTGGGTGGGCGGTTTTGGGGGCTGGCGGGGTTTCATCTGGCGCTGTTCTGCCATGCGGCGGGAAAGATTGCGAGGATGCTGGCTTTGCGCTTATGGTCCCGCCCGCAATGCCGCCTGTTCCCCCCGCCCCGCGCCGCTACGGTTCCGTCAATTGGCTGGGTCTGTGGACCCTGTCGATGCGCGAAATCCGCCGCTTCACCAAGGTCCATACCCAGACGATCGCCGCCCCTGTGGTGACGACGCTGCTGTTCCTTGCCGTGTTCGTGCTCGCGTTGGGGCCGCAGGTGAACGTCGCGGGCGGCATTTCGTTCGCCGAGTTCCTCGCCCCCGGCCTCATCATGATGGCGATGACGCAGAACGCGTTTGCCAACACCTCGTCCTCGCTCGTGATCGCCAAAGTGCAGGGCAACATCGTCGACTCGCTGATGCCGCCTTTGTCGCCGGGCGAACTCGTGGTGGGATTTGCCGCCGGCGGCATCGTGCGCGGGCTCGTGGTCGGAATCGTGGTGGCGGCGTGCCTGCTGCCGTTCGTGACGCTGCATGTGCATGCCTGGGGCTGGATTCTGTTCAACGGGCTGATGGCCTCGGCCCTCTTGTCGCTGCTCGGCATTGCGGGCGGCGTGTGGTCCGAGAAATTCGACCATATCGCGGCCGTGACCAACTTCGTGGTGACGCCGCTCGCGTTCCTGTCGGGCACCTTCTACACGGTCGACCGCCTGCCCGAGCCGTGGCACCTGCTCGCCCTCATCAACCCGTTTTTCTACATGATCGACGGGTTCCGCTTCGGCTTCATCGGCCATGCCGATGCGCACCCGTGGACCGGGGCCGTCGTTTTGATCGCCACCAACCTCGCCTTGGCGGCCTTGTGCTACGGCATGTTCAAACGCGGCTACAAGCTGCGCAGCTGACACCTAACACCCTGATCTGAAACTGCGAATTCGCCGCCGAATTGACAAAATCGGGGCTTTTCCGGATACTCGGTTTTTTGCGGCCCCGCGATCCTTTCGCGCGGGCAAAAAGGAGTCGTTTGCCGTGAACACTGATTTTCCCGCCGTGATGCCGACCTATGCGCGCGCCGAAGTGGGCTTCGAGCGCGGCGAAGGCCCGTATCTGTGGGGGACCGACGGCAAGCGATATCTCGATTTTGCGTGCGGCATTGCCGTGACGGGGCTTGGCCACGCGCACCCGCATCTCGTGGCGCAAGTCGGCGCCCAGATGCACAAAGTGTGGCACACCTCGAACATCTTCCCGATCCCGCAGCAGCAGCGTCTGGCCGAACGGCTGGTGGCCGCCACCTTCGCCGACACGGTGTTCTTCACCAATTCGGGGGCCGAAGCCAACGAATGCGGCATCAAGCTCGTGCGCAAATACCACGCGCACCACGGCAACCCGCAGCGCTACCGCATCATCACGTTCGAGGGTGCTTTCCACGGCCGCACGCTGGCGACGTTGGCCGCCGGCGGCCAGCAGAAATATCTCGACGGCTTCGGCCCCAAGGTCGACGGTTTCGACCAGGTGCCGTTCGGCGACCATGCCGCACTCGAAGCCGCGATCGGACCTGCGACGGCCGGCATCCTCATCGAGCCGATCCAGGGCGAAGGCGGCATCCGCCCCGTGCCCGCCCAATGCCTCAAGGGCGTGCGCGAACTGTGCGACCGCCACGGCCTGTTGCTGTTCTTCGACGAAATCCAGACCGGCATGGGCCGCTCGGGCAAGCTGTTTGCGCATGAATGGGCAGGAGTAACGCCCGACGTTATGTCGGTCGCCAAAGCGCTCGGCAACGGCTTCCCCGTCGGCGCCTGCCTTGCGACCGCAAAGGCCGCCGCGGGCATGACGGCCGGCACGCACGGCTCCACCTACGGCGGCAACCCGCTTGCCATGTCGGCCGGCAATGCCGTGCTCGACGTGATGCTCGCCGACGGTTTCCTCCAAAACGTCGAGCGCATTGCGGGCCATTTGAAGCAGCAATTGGCGGGCCTCGTGTCGCGCAATCCCGACATGTTCGAAGATGCGCGCGGCTCGGGGCTTCTGCTCGGCCTCAAATGCAAAGTGCCGAACCAGGACATGATCCTTGCCGTGCGCAAGCAAGGCCTGCTGACGGCGGGTGCGGGCGACAATGTGATGCGCATCCTCGCCCCGCTGATCGTGACGGCCGAGCATGTGAGCGAAGCGGTCGAGAAGATCGATGCGGCGTGCGCCGATCTGCGCAGCGCCGCCGCCGCGCGCAAGGCCGGATAGGAACAGCCCCATGACGATCGCCGCCCCGCGCCATTTCCTCGATCTCGAAATGCTCGAAACGGGCACGCTGCGCCGCATCCTCGATATGGGCGCTGCGTTCAAAGCCAAGCGCCCGCTCGGCGGCGACGCCAAGCCGCTGGCCGGCAAGACGCTGGCGATGATCTTCGAGAAACCGTCCACGCGCACGCGCGTGTCGTTCGAAGTGGGCATCCGCCAACTCGGCGGCGAGGCGGTGATCCTGTCGCATCTCGACACGCAGCTTGGACGCGGCGAATCGATCGGCGACACCGCGCGCGTGCTGTCGCGCTATTGCGACGCGATCATGCTGCGCACGAACCGCGCGGACAATCTGGCCGAACTCGTGCGCCATGCGACCGTTCCCGTCATCAACGGCCTTACCGATCTCTCGCATCCGTGCCAGGTGATGGCCGACGTGATGACGATCGAAGAGCGCAAGGGCGACATCGCGGGCAAAATCGTGGCCTGGACCGGCGACGGCAACAACGTGGCCGCGTCGTGGATCCATGCGGCGAAGCGCTTTGCCTTCGAGTTGCGCCTTGCCTGCCCCGAGCCTTTGCGCCCGCATGCCGACGTGCTCGCCTGGGCCAAGCGCGAGGGCGCGCGCATCCAGCTGCTGACAGATCCCGACGCCGCCGTGCGCGGGGCCGATGCGGTCGTAACCGACACTTGGGTGTCGATGGACCAAGAGGGTACGGCGCGCGACAATCGCGAGAAGCGCCACAATCTGCTCGCCCCCTACCGCGTGGACGAGCGGCTGATGGGGCTTGCCAAGCAAGACGCGATTTTCCTGCATTGCCTGCCCGCCCATCGCGGCGAAGAGGTGACCGCTGCCGTCATCGACGGGCCGCAATCGGCCGTGTGGGACGAGGCGGAAAACCGCCTGCATGTGCAAAAAGGCATCCTCGCCTGGTGCATGGCGTAGCGCTAGGCGTCGAGAGCCGCGCGCACCAGCGAAACCGCGACCGTAAGCATGATCGCGGCAACGCTCAAATCGACGATGCGCCACGCGATGGGCTTCGCAAAAACCGGGGCGAGCAATCGCGCCCCGTAGCCGAGCCCGGCAAACCAAACGATCGACACCGCCGAAGCGCCTGCGGCAAACGCCGCGCGCGCGCCCATGTCGGCAAAGCTGCTGGCGACCGTGCCCAGCAGCACGACCGTATCGAGATAGACATGCGGATTGAGGAGTGCCAGCGCCCACGAGGCAGCGGCGGCGGCCGCACGCGAGGCCACATTCGCTTGCGCGGCGGCAAGGCTCGAGCGGAAATCGAGTGCGCGGCGCAACGCGAACAGCGCATAGCACACGAGAAACGCCGCCCCGCCCCACATCGCGACACCCAGCAGGGCGGGCTGCGCGTTGAGCAATGTCGCAAGGCCGAAGGCGCCGGCAACGATCAGCATCACGTCGCAGAAGGCCGCGATCGCGACGACCGTGCCGACATGCTCGTGCCGCAAGCCCTGGCGCAGGATGAACGCGTTCTGCGGCCCTGCCGCCAGGATGAGCCCCGCCGACAAGCCCAGACCCTGCAGGGCGGCGGCGATCCATGTCGCGTTTGGCCATATCGCATCCGAATCGAACATCGCATGGAAAGCTTTACCCGAATCCGCGACCGGGCCAAACTCGCGCCATGAACATCGAAGAACTGCCCCGCGACGACATCGTGCTGCCGTTTCGCATCGTGCCCTTCGCCTTGCGCGGCCGGGTTGTGCGCTTAGGTGCGACACTCGACACGATCCTGCATCGCCACGCCTACCCGAAGCTCGTGGCCCAAGCTTTGGCCGAAGCGCTGACGATGGCGGCAGCGCTTGGCGCCACGCTCAAATACGACGGCGTGTTTTCGATCCAGACCAAGGGCGACGGCCCGGTCAAAATGCTGGTGGCGGACGTGACGTCCGACGGCGCCTTGCGCGGCTATGCGCAGTTCGACGCCGCGCGCGTGGCCGAACTCGGCGACGGGCCCGTCTCGGTGCCGCGCCTGTTCGGGGCGGGCTATCTTGCCTTCACGGTCGACCAAGGCGCCGACATGGAGCGCTACCAGGGCATCGTCGAGATGACCGAGCCCACCTTGGCCGAATGCGCGCACCATTATTTCCGCCAGTCCGAACAGTTCGAAGCGGGCCTCAAAGTCGCGGTTTCGGGAGCTGCCGACGCGGACGGCACGATGCGCTGGCGTGCGGGCGCCATCATGATCCAGCGCCTGCCGCCCGAAGACGCGCAAGGCTCGGCCGAAGGCGGCGATGTCGATCCGTTGGCGGCTGCACGGCGCGAAGACGAAGAAGACGGCTGGCGCCGGGCGATGATCCTGATGGGTTCGGCCAAAGCGCAGGAATTGGCCGATGCGGCCCTGCCGCCGTGGAAGCTCGTCGACCGGCTGTTCTTGGCCGAAGGCGTCGAGATCTACCGGCCGATGGCGTTGGCGCATCGCTGCCGCTGCGATCCTGCGCGCATGCGCGCGGTACTGCGCACGATCCCGCGCGCCGAGCTCGAGACGATGCGCGAGCCCGACGGCGCCGTGCACATCACCTGCGAGTTCTGCAACACCACGCAGCTCTACAGCGATCTCGACGCGCTTTACGCTTCGACATAGCAAAGCCACATTCGCAGCCCAGTTTCAGCGCCCCCGGGAGGAATGCCATGACCGTCCATCGCCGCAATTTTCTGAAGCTCGCAGCCATCGGCGCCCCCGCTTTGGCGCTGGGTGCATGCGCCGACGCACCCCCGCTGCCGCAATTTCCGCCGCTTACCTACACGCATCTGCCGCGCCTCGTATTCGAGGCCGAGCGCCTCGAGATCGCCAACGAGTACCAGGCCCCGCTCGCCCCGCCCAATGTCGAGCATCTGTTCGCCCAGCGCCCCGATGCGGTGCTGCAGCGCTGGGCCAACGACCGGCTGGCGGTGAGCGGGCGCGGCGAACATCTCGTGCGCTTCGTGATCGGCGACGCGCGCGTGACCGAAACCGAATTGCCGCGCGAGACGGGCGTGCGCGCGACCTTCACCAATGCCCAAGCCCAGCGCTACGACGGCCGCATGCAGGCGACGATCGAGATCCGCCAGGTGCGCGGCAATTTCCGCGTGGGCGACGCCGCCGCCTCGGCCACGCGCTCGCGCACGGTCGCCGAAAACATCTCGCTCAACGACCGCGAGCGCGTCTGGTACGAAATGGTCGAGCAGATGATGGCCGACATCAACAGCGAACTCGACCGCCAAGTGCGCGCCAACCTGCCGCGCTTTTTGTCGATGTAGGCTTTACGCCGGCCGACTCGCCCAGTCGGCGAGTTTGGCGATGAAGGCGTCGCACTGCGCCAACTGGTCGCGCGTCGTGTATTCGTCGGTCTTGTGCGCGACCGCAATGTCGCCGGGGCCGCAGATCACGGTCGAAATGCCCGCCGCCTGGAACTGTCCAGCTTCGGTGCCGAACGCGACCGTCTCGGTGCGATTGGCCCCCGTGAGCGCCAACGCAAGCTTCGCAGCCGGGCCGTCGATCTCGGGCTTGAGGCCGGGGATCGCGGCATAGCGCGTCATCGACACGCTCGCTTCGGGCGCTTCTTGTTTGATCGAAGCATCGAGCTCGGCGATCTTCGCGGCGGCTTGCGCATAGATCGCGGCGGGGTCGGCCCCCGGCAAGGCGCGGAATTCCCAGGTGAGCTTGCATTCGCGCGCCACGATATTGGCGGCCGTCCCGCCATGGATGAGACCGATCCCGAGCGTGGTCCAGGGCGGATCGAACGACACGCCGGGGACCGCATCGGCCAAACCCTTCGCGCGCAATTCGGCCTGCAGCGCATCGAGGAAGGCCAAGAAGCGGCCCATATAGACGATGGCGTTGGCCCCCAGATGCGGGGCACTCGAATGCGCCTCGCGGCCGACGATCTCGACGCGGTTGACCCAGCTGCTTTTGTGGCCGACGACCACGCGCATCATCGTGGGTTCGCCGACGATGCAGAGGGCTGCCTGCGGCAATTCGCGCCCGAACAATTCGATCGCGTGGGGTGCGCCGAAGCAGCCGATCTCTTCGTCGTAGGACAGGCACAGATGGATCGGGCGCTGGAGCTTCGCGTGCACGAGTGCCGGCACTGCCGCAAGCGCGCACGCGATGAAGCCCTTCATGTCCGACGAGCCGCGCCCGTAGAGCCGGCCGTCGCGCTCGACCAGCGCAAACGGATCGCTCGACCAGGGCTGGCCTTCGACGGGCACCACGTCCGTGTGGCCCGACAGCACGGCCCCGCCCGCGACCGAAGGCCCGAGCGTGGCCACGAGATTGGCCTTGGTGCCGTCGGCATTGGGCACGAGGCGGCTTGCGACACCGTAGGAGTCCAAATAGCGGCGCACGTCGTCGATGAGGGCGAGGTTCGAATCGGAACTGACGGTGCGATGCGCCACCAATCGGGCGAGCATGGCGGTGCTTGAAACGGCGGCCGGCGTCATGCGTGTTTCCTCAGCCCGTGCGCAGCGGCGGATTGCCGACGATGGAGAGAAACTCGCGGCGCGTGGCTTCGTTGTCGCGGAAGGCGCCGAGCATGCGCGAGGTCACCATCGTGACGCCCGCCTTGTGCACGCCGCGCGTGGTCATGCATTGGTGCTGCGCGCGCACGATCACGGCAACGCCGCGCGGCTGCAGCACCTCTTCGATCGAATTGGCGATCTGGGCCGTGAGGCGCTCCTGGATCTGCATGCGCTTGGCGAACACGTCGATCACGCGCGCGAGCTTCGAGATGCCGACCACGCGGCTGTTGGGCAGATACGCGACGTCGACCGTGCCGAGGATCGCGGCCAGGTGGTGCTCGCAGAAGCTTTCGAAGCGCACGTCGCGCAGCACGACCATCTCGTCGTAGCCTTCGGCTTCCTCGAAGGTGCGCTTCAGGAGTTCGACCGGATCTTCGCCGTAGCCCTGGAACCATTCTTCGTAGGCGCGCACGACGCGCTTGGGCGTGTCGCGCAGGCCCTCGCGCTCGGGATTTTCGCCGGCCCATTCGAGCAGCGTGCGCACGGCCGCTTCGGCGGCGGCACGGTCGGGACGAACATGGGCGGGAGGTCGCTTCAGCGGCTGCGTCATGGGGCTTCTTTTTTTTGCGTCGGGAGATCGGGATCAGTTCAAGCGACCGGGTCGGTCGGGCTGATCGAGCGAGAAGGCCGGGATCGCGATCTCGAACGTCTCGCCGGCCTCGGTTTCCATCTGGTAGCTCCCGACCATGAAACCGGACGGGGTGGGCAGCGGCGTGCCGGAACTGTATTCGAAAGCTTCGCCCGGCTTCAGCACCGGCTGCTCGCCGACCACGCCAGGACCTTTGACGTCCTTGCGGCGGCCTTGCGCGTCGGTGATGCGCCAATGGCGCGCGCGCAGTTGCACCGTCGCCTTGCTGCCGTTTTCGATGCGGACATGATAGGCCCACACGAAATGGCCGTCGTTCGGCGACGATTGTTCGTCGAGATAGACCGGTTCGACGGTCACTTTGATGCCGCGCGTGGTTTCGCTGTACATCGCTTCCAAGCCGAGGGGCGTTCGCAGAGTGGGCAACCGAACTGCAATATAGGCCTCGGCCACGGCTGCGACCAGCGCGCCGACGGCAAATCAGCGTTTTTTTGCACCTTTTGAAGCTTTTGCGGCCGCCGCGAGGCCCTTGGCGAGATCGGCCAGCAGATCGGCCGGATCCTCGATGCCGACCGACAGGCGCAGACTGCCGGGCCCAATGCGCAAGCGCGCTTTTTCGTCCGCCGGCAGGCGCTGGTGCGTGGTCGTGGCCGGATGGCAGATCAGGCTCTTGGCATCGCCGAGATTGTTCGAAATCTTGACGAGGCGCAGCGCATCGAGAAACGCAAAGGCCGCTTGTTTGCCGCCCTTGAGATCGAACGCCACAAGCGGCCCGCCGCCCTTCATCTGGCGCTTGGCGAGCTTGTATTGCGGGTGCGATTTGTGGCCCGGATAGAGCACGCGTTCGACCGGTGCCGCCTTCGCCAAAAAGTCGGCGATCGTTGCGGCGTTGGCCCCTTGGGCGGCGACGCGCAAGGGCAGCGTCTCGAGGCCCTTGAGAAGCACCCAGCCATTGAAGGCCGAGAGCGTGGGGCCGGTATGGCGCAGGAAAGGTACGAGCGTGCCGTCGATCCAGGCCCGGCTGCCGAGAACGGCGCCGCCGAGCACGCGACCCTGGCCGTCGATATGTTTGGTCGCCGAATAGACGACGACGTCGGCCCCCAATTCGAGCGGCTTCTGCAGCATCGGGGTTGCGAACACATTGTCGACGACGACGCACGCACCCGCACGCTTGGCGAGCTTGGCGACGGCGCTGAGATCGACGAGATCGAGCATCGGGTTCGACGGCGTTTCGAGGAACACGACGTCGGTCTTGACCGCCAGCGCCTTGCGCCACGCGTCGAGATCGGCGCCGTCGACGAGCACGCTTTCGATGCCCCAACGCGGCAAAAGCTCGGTCACGATGTAGTGGCACGAGCCGAACAACGCGCGCGACGACACGATGCGCATGCCGGCCTTGAGCTGGCAGGCAAGGGCCGCGAACACGGCGGCCATGCCGCTTGCCGTTGCCTTGCAGGCTTGCGCACCTTCGAGGGCGGCAAGCCGCGCTTCGAACATCGCGACGGTGGGGTTGCCGAAGCGCGAATAGACGAAGCGCGCATCTTCGGGGGCGGTGGGTGTGGCAAAGGCGCGCTCGGCCTCGCCGGCCGAGCCGTAGACGAAGCCCGATGTGAGGAACATCGCTTCGCTCGTCTCCGACCATTGCGAGCGTTCGCCGCCGCCATGCACCAGTGCCGTGCGCGCGCGCCACGCCGGATCGGTCGCAAATTCGTTTTTCTTCGCCATCTTTGTCCGCCCTCGAAAACAAAAGCCCCGACCTTTGGATCGGGGCTGTCCGGCGGCACGAAGGTGCTTTCGAAGCGCTCCGACCTTTTAGCGGATTTTTTAACGTGGTCCGCAAGCCGGTCGGCTCAAATCGCCACGAGACTCTGTGGATACGCAACGACATTCGTATTGTCAAGCATCTGGCGGCCATACAGGTCCCGGAAGGCCGTCGGACGCCGCGCGGCCGAGCCTAGCCGTCGTCGAGCGGATCGAGATACGGGATTTTCGGCGGGCGACGGCCGCGCGAGACGATGTCGAGCCGGGCGGCTGCGCGATCGAGCGAAAGATGCAGATGCCGCTCCAACGCCTGCGCCGCCTCGTCCACATGCCCTGCCTCCAGCCGCGCGGCGACTTCCAGGTGTTCGGGCAGAAACGGTTCCAAGGCGTAGAGCTGCGGCCCCGATTGATAGAGAAAACTGTGCGCGATCAACAGCGACCGGTAGCCAAGCAGGGCATCGATCATGGTTCGGTTGGGACAGTAGGACAGCAGATCGACATGCATTTCGGTCTCGAGCCGATCGAGCGCGGGTCCGTCCAGCTTGTCGGCGCGCGCTGCCGCATCCTCGAGATTGGCGCGCAAGCTGCGGATTCGCGCATGCGGCAGATACGGCGCCGCAGCCGCCAGAGCCGCCGGCTCGAGCACGCGGCGCATCTCGTAGAGTTCGGCGATGTAGGCGCGCGACAGGCCGGGCGCGTACCAGCGCGATTTTCCGTCCTTCTTGACCACGCCGAAACGTTGGAGCCGCACCAGCACGTCGCGCGCAACCGTCCGGCTCACGCCGTGGTGGCGCGCGAGATCGCTCTCCACCACGCGCCAGGCGCAGAACGCCGAGCGCACCACGATCTCGGTTTCCACCTCTTTGTAGATGCGCTCCCAGCTTGCAGCACTGTTCAACTGCACCGGCGCCGACGGGACGCTTGCGGATTTGGGCAAAGCGGTCGCGTCGATCACGACGTAGCCGCGGCCGGCGGCGTGCCGGATCGCGCCCGCAGCTGCGAGCTTTTCCAAGGCATGCCGGACCGGCGCGCGGCTGATGCCGAACTGGGCGGCGGTACGGGATTCGTAGAGGACCGAACCGGGCGCAAAAGTGCCGTCGGCGATCTGGCGGGTCAGGATTTCGAGCACGCGGGCCTGAAGACGCGGGGCTGCACCTCGCGTCTTCGCCGTCGCCCGTTCCAAGCGTTTGCCCGCAGCCTTCGCCATCATATCCCCGACGCCAGATAGCCTCCGTCGACCCGCAGCGTTGCGCCGTTCACGAAACGCGCGGCAGGCGATGCCAGAAAGACGGCCGCACCCACAAGTTCCGACACTTCGCCCATTCGCCCCATCGCGCAGCGCCGAATCGCTTCCGCCTTGCGCTCGGGCGGCATCTTGTCGCGATTGAGGTCCGTTAGGAAGAAGCCAGGCGCGATCGCGTTGACCCGGACGCCGCGCGCGCCCCACTCCGCCGCGAGGGTCTGGGTCAATCCCGTCACGGCCCATTTGCTGGCGCAATAGGCGGCCGCGAGCGACCAGCCGGAATGTGCGGCCAACGACGCGATGTTGATTATCGCCCCGGAGCCGCGCGCCGTCATGCGCGCGCCGAATGCCGTGCAAGCAAAAAACACCGCCTTGACGTTGGTGTCCATGACCGCGTCGTACTCCGTTTCGTCGACTTCCAGCGCGGGCTTGATCGTCGTGGTGCCCTGGCAGTTGACCAGCACATCGACGGGACCGTGCTCGCGTTCGGCGCGGTCGGCCAATGCCCGGGCTGCGGTCGGCGCGCGCAGATCGGCGCAGTAGGCAACCGTCGCGTCGCCCCCAAGCTCTGCGGCGACGGCGTCGAGCCGTTCGCGCCCGCGCGCCGCAATCAGCACGCGCGCGCCCGCCGCGCGCATGCCCAACGCGATCGCGCGGCCGATGCCGCTCGACCCGCCGATCACCATGGCGGTGGCGCCGCCCATCGAAAACGCATCCGTTTTGTCCGTCATTGCGTGGCTCCTCCCGAGCGGCGCCGAAGTCGCGACGGCGCGTGTCTGAATTCGATTGGCAGGTCAATAATGTTTAGTGTATACGATAGACACAACGTCCTGGAAGTCTGTCGTAAGCGATCCAACGGGCGAACGGAGGAAACCAACGTGACCGGCCGATTGGCGGGCAAAACGGCTTTCGTTACAGGTGCAGGACAGGGCATCGGCCGCGCTGTCGCACTTGCCTATGCGCGCGAGGGCGCCGCCGTCGTCGCCGCAAGCAGGTCGGGCGAAAAGCTCGCCGATCTGCCCGCCCTCGAACCTGCGATCCGCGTTCGGACGCTCGACGTGACCGATCGCGCGGCGCTGCACGATGCGCTCGCGGCGGCCGAACCGATCGACATTCTTTTCAACGGCGTGGGCTGGGTGCATTCGGGGTCGATCCTGGCCTGCGACGAGGACGACTGGGCCCGCAGCTTCGAGATCAATGTGACGACGATGTACCGCGCCATTCGCGCCGTTCTGCCCGGCATGATGGCGCGCGGCCGCGGTGCGATCGTAAACGTCGCGTCGGTCGCCTCCAGCGTTTCGGGCGTCGCGGAGCGCGCGGCCTACGGCGCCAGCAAAGCCGCCGTGATCGGCCTCACGAAGGCCGTCGCGCGCGACGCGATCGCCAGCGGGGTGCGCTGCAACGCGCTGTGCCCGGGAACAACGCACACCGCGTCGCTCGACGAGCGCATCGCGCGCGCTGCCGATCCGGATGCCCAGCGCCGCGCTTTCGTGGCGCGCCAGCCGATGGGACGCCTCGGCACCGTTGCGGAAATGGCCGAGGCGGCCGTGTTTCTGGCCGACGACTCGGTCCGCTTCATGTCCGGCACGGTTCTGGTCGTCGATGGGGGGCAAACGATATGAAAAACTCGCCAGATCGCGCCGCAGCCGACGCGGACGAGTTGGTGCAGTTCAGTCGCGCCGTCTTGCGTGCCGCCGGCGCCGATTCCGCCACGGCCGTCGCAGCGACCCGCGCGATGATGCACGCCTCCAGCCTGGGGGTCGACAGCCACGGCATCCGGCTCCTTGGCCACTATGTTCGCGCGATCGACGGCGGCCGCGTGAAAGGGCGGCCGCGGCTGCGCTTCGCGCGGGGCAAGGGTGCCGTGGCGATGCTCGACGCCGGACACGCGCACGGCGCGCTCGCCGCCTACCGCGCGATGGCACGCGCGACGGCAATGGCCGCACGCCAAGGGATCGGCGCGGTCGGGATCGCCAATTCGTCCCACTTCGGCGCCGCCGGCGCCTACGCGCTGGCCGCCGCCGAAGAAGGATTCATCGGAGTCGCCGTCTGCAATTCCGATGCGTTTGTGCGTCTGCACGGCGGTGCCGCGCGCTTCCACGGCACCAACCCGATCGCCGCCGCGTGCCCTGTGGCCGGTGCGCGCCCGTGGCTGCTCGATATGGCGACCAGCGCCATTCCCTACAATCGGGTCCAGCTCTATCGCAGCCTCGGACGCGCGCTCCCCGCCGGAACCGCATCCGATGCGCGCGGCGCCGATACGCGCGCGCCGGAGGAAGCCGCGATGCTGGCGCCGCTGGGTGCCGCTTTCGGCTTCAAAGGGGCCGGACTTGCGGGTCTCGTCGAGATTCTAAGCGCCGTCCTCACCGGCATGCGCCTGAGCTACGAAATCCTGCCGATGGGCGGCCCGGACATGCGCACGCCCAGACGCATGGGCGCGTTCGTCCTCGCGATCGATCCGCGCGCGTTCCTGCCGGGCGAGGCTTTCGCCAAACGCATGGCGGGCTATCTGCGCACGCTGCGCCGCTCGCCGGCCGGATCCGGCGAAGCCGCGATGGCGCCGGGCGACCGCGAATGGCGGCAAGCCGCCTTGCGCGCCGCCGCCGGCATCCCGATCGATCCGGAAACGCGCAAGGAATTTGCCCGTCTTTCCGAAACCTACGACGTGCCGGCGCCGTCGCTGCGAGAGCCGCCGAAAACCGGAAACACCAAAAAAGAAAGGAATGGGAGATGAACCGTCTTGCCAAACTCGCGACTCTTGCATGCATCTCGGCGGCTGTCGGCGCGCTCGCGCCGACGCGCGTTCACGCAACCGAGTCCGCGCAGCTGCTCGCGCAGGCCTCGCCGACCGTGACGCTGCGCTTCAGCCACGTGCTGGGGCCCCGCGAGCCCTTCCACGAGGGCTTCCTCGCATGGGCGCGCGCGGTCGAACAGCGCACCAACGGCGGCCTCAAGATGGAGGTCTTCCACAGCTCGTCGCTGGGCCGCGAAGAAGACATCATCGAACAGCTGCGCCAGGGCGCCAATCTCGGGCAGAACACGGATGCGGCGCGTCTGGGCAACTACGTGCCGCAGATCGCCGTCGTCAACGGCCCGTATTTCGCAGCCACGGCCGCCGACATCGAGCGCGCCGCCCGCACGCCGAGCCTCCAGCGCTGGCAGGCCGAGCTGGCCGAACGCCACGGCCTCAAGGTCGTGTGCTTCAACTGGGTGCAAGGCGCGCGGCACTTCTTCACGAACAAGCCGATCCGTCGGCCCGAAGATCTGCGCGGGCAGCGCGTGCGCACGCCGCCAGCGCCGATCTGGCAGGAATCCATCCGCGCGCTGGGGGCTGCCCCCGTCGCAATGGCCTTCAGCGAAATGTACCCGGCACTGCAGCAGCGCGCGATAGACGGGGTCGAACTCGTCTACAACAACATCCCGGCAGGCCGCTTCCACGAGGTCCTGCGCTACGCCAACGAGTCGCGGCACATTCTCTTGGCCAACTTCCAGGTCGTCGGCACCCGCTTCTTCAATTCGCTGCCGCCGGCCTACCAGACAGCACTGGTCGAAGAGTGCGAACGCGCAGGTGCCGCCACGTCGCGGCGCATCCAGGAACTCGAGGGCGAAGTCAAAGCCGATCTGCGCCGCCGCGGCATGACGATCGTCGAAGACGTCGACCATGCGGCGTTCCAAGAGGCCGGCAAGCGCGCCTACCAAGCGCTCAATCTGACAGAGGCAAAAGCCGCGATCGACCGCGAAATGGGCCGCTGACGCGGCCCGCCATGCGCGCCTCGAGCCTTCAAACCGGGAGACGGCCATGAAAGACGGAAACTTCTACCGAACGGTCTGTCGGCTCGAGGCGGCAACGGCGGCCGCCTGCCTCGTCGCGATGGTGGCATTGGTTCTCGCAGGCGCCATCGCGCGGTCGCTCGAAAATCCGCTGAACTGGACGAGCGACTTCGCCACATTCTTTTTCGCCTGGGCGGTTTTTCTGAGCGCCGACGTCGCCTGGCGCAAGGGCAATCTGATGGCGTTCGATCTGGTCACGGACACCCTGTCGGCGCGACTCCAGCGGACCATAGCGCTCGTCAATCTGGCGATCATCGCGGGCTTTCTCGCCTACGTCGCGGCGGCAGGGCTCTGGCTCTCGTGGATCAGCCGCGCGCGCAGCTTCCAAGGCATTCCGGAGATCAGCTATTCGGTCGTCACGCTGAGCCTTCCGGTCGGGGCAAGCCTGCTCTTGGCGACGACGCTCTTCAAGATCCGCGACGTATGGGCGGATAGGGCCGCCGCCCACCATCAGCCCCAATAAAGGTCGCGCCATGCTCGTCGTCGCCATCGCCTTCAGCGTATTCGTGCTTCTCGGCATGCCCGTGGCCTTCGCCATCGGCGTGTCCGGCGCGATCTTCTTCGTTCTGAATCCGGACCTTCCTTTCACCATTCCGGTCCAACTCGGGGTCTCGCAGACCCAGAACTTCGCCTTGCTCGCGATCCCGCTGTTCATCCTGGCCGGCAACCTGATGAACTCCGCGGGCATCACCGAGAAACTGCTGAATCTCGCCTCGGTGGTCGCCGGGCGTCTGCGCGGCGGCCTTGCGCAGGTGACGATCGCGCTTTCCGCCTTCATGGGCGGCGTATCCGGATCGGCGATCGCGGACGCGGCGATGCAGTCGCGCATGCTCGGACCCGAGATGCTGCGCCGCGGCGTGAGCAAGGGCTATGCGGCCGGCATCCTCGCCTACAGTTCGATCCTGACGCCCATCATTCCGCCGGGCATAGGCTTCATCATCTACGGCACGATCGGCCAGGTTTCGATCGGCCGCCTGTTCGCAGCGGGTTTCGTGCCGGCAGCATTGCTGTGGATCGCGCTGTCGGCGGCCGTGACGGTCACCGCGCGCCGACGCGGCTACCCGCCCGAACGCGCGACGGCACCCAGTTTGGGCGAAGCAGCGGCGGCGTTCCGCGGCGGGATTTGGGCGCTGCTGTTTCCGATCCTGCTGCTGGCCGGTTTGCGGAGCGGCGTGTTCACGCCCTCGGAGATCGGCGCCGTCGCCGTCGTCTACGCGCTTTTTGTCGGCGTCGTCGTGCACCGCCGCATGGGACGGCGCGAAATGGCCGAATCGCTCGAAAGCAGCGTCGGCGACGTCGGCAGCACGATGTTCCTGATCGCGCTTTCGGCCATCTTCGCCTACGGCATCGTCTACGAACGTGTGCCCGATACGATCTCGGCAGCGATGCTCGACACGTCCTTCGGGCTCAACGGCGTGATGCTCATGATCGTCCTGTTCCTCCTGGTCGCCGGTTTCTTCATCGACGCGACGGTACTGATCATTCTGCTGACGCCGATCTTCCTGCCTTTGGTCCTCGATCTGGGCGGCGACCCCGTGCATTTCGGCGTCGTCTTCATCGTCGCGGCCACGATCGGCAATTTCACGCCGCCCGTCGGCGCCGCGATGTACGCGGTTTGCGCGATTCTGAAATGCCCGATCGCCGACTATACGCGGGAGTCGATGCCGTTTCTGGCGGCCGTCGCGTTCGTCGCGGTCTTGCTGATTTTCATTCCCGAGATCGTCCTGTCGCTGCCCAATCTGGTGTTCGGCTGAGCGCTGCCGGGCCTTCCCTGCAAGCAAGGAAGGCCCGGCATTCGTCGCGTTTTCCGATGGACACTTGAGCTCGACGCACGGACAGGCTAGAAAATCAGCCGTCGCGTGCGATGCGGGTGTAGCTCAATGGTAGAGCCGGAGCTTCCCAAGCTCAAGACGAGGGTTCGATTCCCTTCACCCGCTCCAGCCGCCCTCCCGCTCCGGCCCTGCTCGCCGTGGGGCGCGCCTAGCCGGCGCGCCCGGGCGCCGCTTCGCCCTTCGTCTTCCACAGGCTGAACAGGATGCCGGACGCCAGGATCGCGACGGTGATGCCGAGCCCCCAGGCCGGCGGGAACTTCTCCCAGCCCAAGCCCCAGGCGACGAAGATCTTCGAGCCGATGAAGATCAGCAGGATCGCGAGCGCGTATTTGAGATAGTGGAAGCGATGGACCATCGCCGCGAGCGCGAAATAGAGCGCGCGCAGGCCCAGAATCGCGAAGATGTTCGACGTGTAGACGATGAACGGGTCCGTCGTGATCAGGAAGATCGCGGGCACCGAATCGACCGCGAAAATCACGTCGGCGATTTCGATCAAAATCAATGCCAGGAACAGCGGCGTCATGAAGCGCGCAAGTTTGCCCGATCCGGCCGGCGCTTTGGGGTCGGGAAGCTGCACGAAGAACTTCTCGCCGTGCAGCTGCTCGGTCACGTTGAAGCGCTTCTTGAGCCAGAGCAAAGCGGGATTGTTCGCAATGTCGGGCTGCTGGTCGCCCATATAGAGCATCTTCACGCCCGTGAAGACGAGGAAGAGGGCGAAGATGTAGAGCACCCACGAAAAATTCTCGACGATCGGCGCGCCGATGCCGATCATGATCGCGCGCAGCACGATCACGCCGAGAATGCCCCAGAACAGCACGCGATGCTGGTAGAGGCGCGGGATCGCGAAATAGCCGAAGATCATCGCGATGACGAAGACATTGTCCATCGCCAGCGTCTTCTCGATCGCGAAACCCGTCATGTATTCGACGCCGGACTGGGGCCCGAGATACCACCAGACCCATGCGCCGAACAGCAGGCCGAGGCTGATATAGCCGGCCGACAGAACGAGACTTTCCTTCGTCTCGATCTCGCGGTTCTCTTTGTGCAGAACCCCGAGATCGAGGGTCAGCAAAGCCACGACGATGCCCATGAAGGCAAGCCACATCCAAGCGGGCTTGCCGAGCCAGTCGGCGAAAAGAAATGCGAATTCCATGATGAACCTCTGCGAATGTCGGCATGCGAGTCGGAAGAGATCCGACATCGCGTTCGCGCCGACAGCGCACGCCAGAGGGGCCCGGATCAGGGGTCCGTACCGATATAGGAAATAGCGGTGGTTTTTCAAGTGCCGATTTTCGCGGATATCGGCTTGAAAAGACGTCGTCTCTCTTCCTATTTGCAAGATATCGGGGTCCGGGCCCCTCTGGTCGCAGCATTCGCGCGACGATGTCGGACTCTTCCATCTCAGGCGGGCGAAAAGCGCCCGTCTCCCTTGGGAGAAGATCGTGACGCATTCCGCCACCATCGAAATCGACGGCGAGATTCTGCCGCCGCCGCACGCGCGCAAGACCCGCCACAGCGCCGACACTGCCGCCGCACGCGAACGGCTCGAAGCGTTGGCGCGCACGCTCGACAGCGCCGTGCGCATTCCCGGCACGTCGATCCGCATCGGTGCGGATGCCGCACTCAATCTCATCCCCGGCCTCGGCACGCTCGCGGCCAAAGGAATCTCGGGCTATCTGATCTGGGAAGCACGCCGCCTCGGCGTGCCGACGCGCACGCTGCTGCGCATGGTCGGCAATGTCGGGCTCGACGCTGCGATCAGCGCCATCCCCGTGCTCGGCTGGTTCGGCGACGTGTTCTGGCGCGCCAATTCGCGCAACATCGACCTGCTGCGCAACCATCTCGACGCGCAAGCGTGAGGGAAGCGGCCGGAAATCAGTAGCCGTCGTCGAGTTCGGCGCGCAGTTCTTCGAAGCTCGGCACCATGCCGGTGGCGGCGGCCATTTTGGCGCGGTCCGCATCGTCGAGATCTTCGACCGATTTGAGCCACGCATCGAGCATCAGGCGCGCTTGCGCGGGGCCCACGATGTCGGTTGCGGCGGGTTTGCCGGTGCGCACGACGACGTTGGCCGACAGGCTGATCTGGCCCGAGCGCATGTTGAGGATGCTGACCATGTGGGCAAGGCGCGCGTCGAAATGCCGGAAGGCGGCGGGCAGGCGCACGGCGAATTGCCACCAGATCGGCTGCGCCAGACGGTAGAAACGGTCCCAGTCGACGCCGGCGTCGCCCGCGCATTTTTTGGCGAGCTCTTCGGCCTCGTGCACGAGCGCCTGCTCGAGTTCCTCGCCCAGAATGAGGCGCGCGAAATGCCGCACGCCGTGATGCACGGTGCGCGGCAGCTTCTCTTCGGCGAGCAGCGCGCTGAGCGGGCGAAACAGAATGCGCCCGAACGGGTCTTTGCGCAGATGGCGCGCCCAGCGCCCTTCGAGTTCTTTGCCGATACCCGCAAGTGCGACGCGCGCGATCTTGGCGATGCGCCCGTTGTTGATCATCTCGGCCATCGCGGCATTGAGGTCGCCGACCTCAAGCGGCTCGGTTTTGTCCGCCTGGCGCGCCTGCACGGTTTCGATGAAACCGCACAGAATCTCGACTGCGAGAATCTCGAGTTTTTTCTGCTCTTCCGATCCTGCGCTCGGGACGGAATCCCCGTCGGCCATTGCGGATCTCCTTCGATTAGAGAAGATTATGCCGCTGCCCGATCAGGTCAAGGGATACCGCAATGCAGCATCGAAATTAGATGTGCTGCGTTGCACACCAGCGCCGCCACAAAGCGCGATAAAGCCGTTCGTAATCGCGCGCATGGCGTTGCAGATTGCAGAGCGCCGACGCGGCCACGCGCGCGCGCAAAGCCGGGCGGTCTTGATGCGGCGCGGCCGCCGCGAGCCGCGCGGCGAGTTCGGCAAAGCCCGCATCGTCGTCGGCCGCCCAATCGGCAGCGCCGATGCGCGCGAGCAACGCCGATGTCCAGCGCGCCATAATCGTTTGCCCGCGCAAGGCTGCGATCGGCACCCCCATCCACAGCGATTCGAAACTCGTCGTCGCCCCGTTGAAGGGCGTGGTGTCGAGGGCAAGATCGATGCGCTGGTAGAAACGCAGATGCTCGACGAGCCCCAGATTGCCGCGCTCGAACACGATGCGCGCGGGCGCCACGCCGAGTGCTTCGAAACGGCTGCGGAAATTCGCGACCGTTTCGGGATCGTCGTAGCGCTGCGACGATTTGAGGCGCAGCTGCGAATCCGGCACGGCGCGCAAGGCCGACGCCCACAGTTTGAACGTGCGTTCGGAAAACTTCGACGGATGGTTGGCCGACCCGAACGTGACGAAACCGTTGGCGATGCAAGGCGGCGCCGAAAGTTCGGGCGCGATCGCCAGATGCGGATGCACGAACATCGCGCGCGTGCGCAAAGGCCGCTCGGCCAGACGGTCGTCCGCACCGCCCGCCATCGCGGGATCGAGCACGATGCCGTCGAACACATCGGTGCCCGTGGTGCTCGAATCGTAGATCGAGAGCTGCACGGGTGCGGGCCGGTGGAGCGCAACGCCAAGGCGATTCTCGTCGAAATGCGCCGCACTCAGCACCAATATGTCGATGCGGTCGGCGCGCATGCGCTGGGCGACTTCCGCATCCGACATGCCGCGCGTCGAGACCCAACCGTCCGCGAGCGCTTGGAAGCGCTTGGTGATCGCATCGTCGGCGCGCGTTTCCGAATAGGCGAAGACCTCGAAGCGGCTGCGGTCGCGATAGGCGAACAAGGCTTCGAGCGGGCGGGCAACCGAATGGTAGCGAAAATCCGACGACACGTAGCCCACGCGCAAGCGCCGCGCAGCGTCAGGCACATTGTCGTGCGGGGCCGGCGGCTCTACGGGCGCCAGCGCTGCCGCGCGCTGGCGATTGACGGCGAGTATCGCGTCGGGGTCGCTGCCGTCGTCGTAGGCCATGGCGAGGAGTTGGGCTTTGAGTGCGCCGTCGCGCTCGGCGCCGCTCGCAAGTGCGGCCGCTTGGGCAAATGCGGCGGCCGCGCGCGCAGGCTCGGCCAATCCCAGCAGCGCCTGGCCAAGCTCGTAGCGGATGCGCGGCGAATCCGGCACGGCCTGCGCGCACAGAAGCCCGAGATTGACGGCGAGCTGGAAGCGGTTGGTGGCGCGCAGCACATGGCCGAGGGCCACCATCAGACTGAGATTGGCCGGATCGTCGCGCAGCGCGGCGTTCAGCATGTGGGCGGCCCGCTCGCCCTGCCCCGCTTCGCACAGCGCCAGCGCATAGTCGCACAAGCACGCAACGTCGCGCGGGCGAAGGCGCAAAGCGCGCTCGAACAGGGCGAGCGACAGCGCACTGTCGCCCGACTGCCGCGCTGCAAGCGCTGCCGCGAGCAGGACCTCGAAATTTTCGCGTTCGCCGTCCGACGCCATGAAGCCTAGAGCCAATCGGCCTTTCGGAACCGGTAATAGAGATAGCCGCACACCGAAACCACGACGGCGAGCACGACGAAATAGCCGTATTCGGTTTCGAGCTCGGGCATGTTCTTGAAGTTCATGCCGTAGATGCCCGCGATCGCGGTCGGCACGGCCAGAATGGCGGCCCAGCCCGCGAGCTTTTTGGTGACGTCGTTCTGGCTCGCAGCCGACAGCATCATCGCCGCGTCGAAGGCCGAGGCCAAAGCCTCGCGCAGATTGTCGATCGATTCGTTGACCTGCAGCACATGGTCGTAGACGTCGTGGTAGTAGGGCCGCATCTCGGCGTCGATGACGGGCAGGCTGTAGCGCTCGAGCCTTGCGCACACTTCGAGCATCGGCGACACCGAGCGGCGGAAGCCCAAAAGCTCGCGGCGCAGCTGGTAGAGGCGGTTCACCTCGTCGGAGGTGAAGGTCTTGGCAAGCACGTGGCTTTCGATCTCGGCCACTTCTTCGGCGATCGTGTCGATCACGGGGAAAAAATTGTCGGCCACGAAATCCATCACGGCATAGAGCACGTAGCCCGCCCCGCGCGCGAACATCTGGGTTTCGCGCTCGCAGCGCATGCGCACGTCGCCGTAGGAAATCGACGGGCCGTGGCGCACCGCGATCACGTAGCCGCGGCCGGCAAAGATGTGCGTTTCGCCGAACACGATCGCGTTGTCCTTGATCTGGGCGGTGCGCAAGACCATGAACAGCGCGTCGCCGTAGATGTCGACCTTCGGGCGCTGGTGGGTGCGGTTGGCGTCTTCGACCGCAAGCGGATGCAGCCCGAAACGCTGCTGCACATGGGCGAGCAATTCCTCGGACGGTTCGTGCAAGCCGATCCAGACGAAATCGTCGGCTTCCAGACGGTCGAGGGACGCCTCGTCGAGCGGCAGATCGCGCTGCTTCAAGCCGCCGCGATAGAGCGCACTCGCCACCACCATCGGCGTTCCGTATTCGGTCTTGAGATCGGAAAACGGCATGCGGCACCCCACCCCGGCAATTTCACGCGGCGCGACACCATAGGCCATCTTGCGCGCGAGCGGGAGGGGGCGTGCGGCAACGGTCGACAGGCCCGAAAACGCAAGGTATAAGTGTGACGTTTTCGCGAACGAGCCACCGGAAAATCCGGGGACGCAGCGATATTTCAGGGGAGGAATGCAGATGAAGCGCAGTGTCGCTTTTGCCGTGTTGGCTGGATTTATGGCTGCCGCCATGCCCGCCTCGGCGCAGGAAAAACTCGAAGTTTGGTGGGTCAAAGGCTTCTACAAAGCCGAAGACGACGCGCTGTTCGAAGCCATCCGCAAATTCGAAGGCCGCACGGGCGTCAAAGTCGAGCTGTCGCAATACGCGATTCAGGACATGATCCCGAAGACGGTGGCCGCACTCGAGGCGCGCACGGTGCCCGACGTGGCCTACGCCGACGTCTACGATTTCCAGGTCACCAGCAAATGGGCCTTCGAAGGCCGCCTGGAAGACCTGTCGAGCGTGATGCGTCCGCTGCTGCCGAAATTCGCGCCCAACACGGCCGAATCGACGCTGCTGTGGAACGACGTCGCCAAGAACCGCGCCTACTACGCCTTCCCGCTCAAGCAGCAGACGATGCATATCCAGTATTGGAAGGATCTGCTCGAACAGTCCGGCTTCAAGGAAAGCGACATTCCGAAGAACTGGGCGGAATACTGGAGCTTCTGGTGCGACAAGGTGCAGCCGGGCTTCCGGCGCGCTTCGGGCACGCGCGGCTTCGCCATCGGCCAGCCGATGGGCGTCGATTCCAGCGACTCGTTCTATTCGTTCCTGACCTTCATGGACGCCCACGGCGTGAAACTCGTTGACGACGAGGGCAAGCTGCTGGTCGACCAGCCTGCGGTTCGCACGGGCCTCATCGCCGCCCTGAAGGACTACACGGACGTCTACACGCGCAACTGCACGCCGCCCTCGGCGACGGCCTGGAAGGATCCCGACAACAACGTCGCCTTCCACAACAAGACGACCGTGATGACGCACAACGCGACCATCTCGATCGCCGCCAAATGGCTCGACGACATGAACAACGCGACGCTGACGCCCGAGCAGCGCGCCGAAGCCAAGGCGAACTACGAAACCCGCATTGCCACCGCGGGCTTCCCCAACCGTCCGAACGGCCAGCCGATGGTCTACCGTGCTGCCGTCAAGACGGGCGTGGTGTTCTCCGAAGCGCGCAACAAGAACCGCGCCAAGGAGTTCGTCGCCTTCCTGCTGCAGGAAGAAAACCTGTCGCCGTACGTCGAAGGGGCGCTCGGTCGCTGGTTCCCGGTCACCAAGGAAGGCCAGCAAAGCGCCTTCTGGAACGCCGACCAGCATCGCCGGGCCGTGCGCGACCAGTTCGCCAACGGCACCGTGACGTTCGAGTTCACCAAGAACTGGAAGTTCACGATCCTCAACAACGAAAACGTCTGGGCCAAGGCGATGAACCGCGTGGTCAACGAGCGCGTTCCGGTCGAACGCGCCGTGGACGAAATGATCGCCCGCATCAAGCAAGTCGCGGGCTGATACGCCAAGCAACGCGTCCCCCCGGCCGTCCGAACAAATCGGGCGGCCGGGGTTCTTCTTGAAATTTCGCGTCCGATTTCGAGCCCGAGGCCCGTCCATGTCGCAAGCCGCCAGCGTCGAAATGCCTGCCTTTCCGGCAGCCGCTCCTGCGGCTGGCCGCATGTCGAGCTGGCAGAATTGGGGCACGCTTCTGATCCTGCCCTATCTCGCAGTGTTTCTGGTCTTCGTGCTCTATCCGGTCGGCTACGGGCTATGGCTCGGCAACGATCTCAAAAGCTACCGCGAGCTGTTTGCCGACGACATTTTCTGGCGCTCGGTCGTCAACACGATCATTTTCTTGGGCGTCGGCGTCAATCTGAAGCTGGCGATCGCCCTGCTGCTGTCGGGCTTCTTCGCCGTGCCGCGCTGGTGGATTCGGATTCTCGGGCTGCTGTTCATTCTGCCCTGGGCCGTGCCGTCGATCCCGACGATCCTGTCTTTCCGCTTCATGCTGAATCCCGAATGGGGCGTCATCAACCAAGTCTACTACAATCTCACGTTTCTCGACGGGCCCAATTGGCTCAACAACCCGGTGCTCGGCCTGACGATGTCGATCGTCGTGCATATCTGGAAGTCGCTGCCTTTCTGGACGCTGATCCTGCTTGCGGGCCGCCTTGCGATCTCCAAGGAGATGTACGAGGCCGCCGCCATCGACGGCGCTTCTTCCCTGCAGAAATTCCGCTTCATCACGTGGCCAGCGATGCGCCAGCTCTATTTGACCTGCACGATTCTGTCGATGTTCTTCACGCTCGGCGACTTCAACAGCGTCTATCTGCTCACGGGCGGCGGGCCCGCCGATTTGACGCATGTGCTCGCGACCCTCGGCATCCGCTACATCCGGCTCGACCAGGTCGATCTGGCAATGGCATCGATCATCTGCGCTTTGCCGCTGATGGCGCCGCTGATGGTGTTCATGATGCGTCGTCTGTCGAAATAGGAACGGGTGCGATGCGCAAATTCTTCACCGAAGCCCGGCTGCTGCTGGTTGGTATCCCGGTCTTTCTGTGGACCATGATCCCGCTCTACCATCTGACGCTGTTCGCGATCTCGCCCAAGGACACGGCGTTCAAGGGCAAGCTGTGGCCCGACGATCCGACCTTGCGCAACTTCGAGCTCGTGCTGCAGCAAAAGCACTATTATCTCAACAATTTCTGGCACCAGATGTGGAACTCGCTGGTGATCGCACTTGCCGTCGGCTTCATCACGCTGTTCGTGGCGACGGCGGCGGCGTTTGCGATCAGCCGCCTGCGCGTGCGCGGCGGCCGGCTCATCATGAACCTCGCCTTGCTCACCTACTTCGTGCCGGCCGCGTTCCTCGCCTTGCCGATGTACAAGGCGATGGCCGTCTACGGCCTCCTCAACACGCAATGGGCGCTTATCTTCGCAATGGTTGCGATCGCGACCCCGTATGCGATCTGGGTGCTCAAACAGGCCGGCGACAAATTGCCGATCGAACTCGACGAGGCCGCGATCATCGACGGGGCGACCGCACCGCAGCTCTTCCGCTTCATCTTCCTGCCGCTGATGGCGCCTTCGATGGTCGCCGTCGGCACCTATGCGCTGCTGCTCGCGTGGAACGAATATCTCTACGCGTTCCTGCTTTTGTCGCGCGACATCGACACGACGCTGGCGGTCGCACTCGGCGCGTTCCTGTCGGCCGACGATTCGCCGTGGGAATTGCTGATGACTGCGGGCCTCATCTACGCGCTGCCGCCCGCCGCGATCTACTACGCATTCCGCCGCTACATGGCGGCCGATCTCACCTCGGGCTCCGTCAAAAGCTGATGCTGACAGCAGGCGAAATCGCCGCCTATGCGGAGCAAGGTTTCGTCGTGCCCGCGATGCGTCTCGCACGGCCCCGCGTCGACGCGTTGCGCGGCACGCTCGACCGGCTCATCGCGGCCAATCCGCATATAAGGCCCGAGCGGCTCGTGAGTGCGCATATCGAGGGCGAAAACGCCGAGGGTGTGAAAGGCTCGGCCGATTTTCTCGAACTCGCGCGCGATCCTGCGATCGTGGCGGCGGTCTCCCAGCTGATCGGCCCGGACGTGATTCTGTGGGGCTGCCAGATTTTCTGCAAACCCGGCGGCGACGGCATGGAAGTGCCGTGGCACCAGGACGGGCATTACTGGCCGATCCGCCCCTTGGCGACCTGCACCGTGTGGATCGCCCTCGATCCGTCGAACGTCGCCAACGGCTGCCTGCGCCTGATCCCGGGCTCGCATCGCGACAAGACGCTGCTGGCGCACATGACCGAGGCGCGCAGCGACGTGGTGCTGAACCAACGCGCCGACGATGCCGGCTTCGATGCGGCGACCGCGGTCGACATCGAACTCGAGCCGGGGCAGATGTCGCTGCACGACGTCTATGCGATCCACGGCTCGAACCCGAACCGCTCGCCGCAGCGGCGCGCCGGTATCGCGATCCGCTACATGCCCGCGACGTCTTTGTTCGCGCGCGACCTGATCGCGACGAGTGCGGCCAGCGGCTACAAGGTCGATTTTGCCACGCGGCCGATCTGGCTCGTGTCGGGCCAAGACCGCACCGGCCAAAACGATTTCCGCATCGGCCACAAAGTCTAGAACTTGCCGTATTTGAGATAGGCCGCCTGCGGATCCATGCCGCCAAGGATGGCGCTGCGCACGGCATTCTCCGTGCCCACCACTTCTTCGGTACGCGCCACGGCCGCCTCGGCGACGGCTTGCGGGATCACGACTGCGCCGTCGGCGTCGGCCAGCACATAGTCGCCGGTCGCAACCGTAACGGCCCCGATCGTGACGGGGGCGCCGAACGCATCGGGGATCCAGCGCGCGCCGATATCGGCGGGGGTCGCGAAACTGCAGAACACCGGAAAGCCGATTTCGACGATCATGTCGACGTCGCGCGTGCCGCCGTCGACGAGATAGCCGAGCACGCCTTTGCGCTTGAGGGCGCCTGCCGACAATTCGCCCATCAACGCGATTTCGTGCGTGTGCGGCTGGCAGACCACGACATGGCCCGCAGGCGCCTTGGACAAAAGCCCTGTCCAGGCGAGCAGCGTGTCGTGCGCGGTTTTGGTGCGGTCGATATGGCCGCTCACGGTCCATACGGGACCGGCGAGCCGCATGCCGGGTGCGAGTGCGCGGATCGCAGGCGGCAGCACGCAGCGCTCGTGCCCCATCGTGCGCAGCACGTCGTGCACGGCCGAAGCGTAGCAACGGCCCAGCCTCTGGCTCAGCATGTCTGTCATGGCGGTCTCCCGGAAAAATCGAACGGCTTGTCAGCTTCTTGGGCTCAAGATAAACCCGATGCAGACAATCTGGCAAAGGCGATGCAGCCCGTGACGCAAAGTTTTGCGCTGTATTTGTGGATCGCGATCGGCAGTGCGGTGGGCGGTGTTGCGCGCCACGCCGCTTCGGCCGCAATTCTTGCCGTCGCCGATCCGCAGGGCCTGCCGTGGTGGACGATCCTCGTCAACGTGACCGGCAGTTTCGCGATCGGGTTCGTGGCCGCCGCAACCGCCCCTTCGGGCCTGTGGCCGCAGAGCGACAATCTGCGCATCTTTCTGACCGTCGGCGTGTTGGGCGGCTACACCACCTTCTCGGCCTTCTCGCTGCAGACGCTCGAGTTGGCCCGCCAGGGCGAGATCGGGCTCGCCGGACTCAACGTCGTTCTGTCGGTCGCGCTGTGCCTTGTCGCGGTGGCGGCTGGCCATTATGCCGCCCGCATGTTCGAATAGCCCCCAAGGGAGACGAAAGACGGTGGCGGCAGAAAACGAACTTGGGCATTTCGACTATGTCGTCGTGGGCGCAGGCTCGGCAGGCTGCGTGCTTGCCAATCGCCTGTCGGCCGATCCGGCCAACCGCGTGCTTCTGCTCGAAGCGGGCGGCCAGGACGATTATCTGTGGATCCATATTCCGGTCGGGTATCTCTACACGCACGGCAATCCGCGCGTCGATTGGTGCTTCAAGACCGAGAACGAACCGGGCTTGGGCGGGCGTGCGCTGGGCTATCCGCGCGGCAAAGTGCTCGGCGGCTGCACGGCCATCAACGGCATGATCTATATGCGCGGCCAAGCGGCCGACTACGACCATTGGCGCCAATTGGGCCTCGCCGGGTGGGGCTGGGACGACGTGCTGCCCTATTTCAAACGCTCGGAAGACAATGTGCGCTTCGGCGACGACGCGCTGCACGGCACGGGCGGCGAAGTGCGCGTCGAGGAGATGCGCCTCTCCTGGGAAATTCTCGACGCGTTTCGCGATGCGGCCGCCCAGACCGGCATTCCGAAAATCGAGGATTTCAACGGCGGCGACAATTTCGGCTGCGCCTATTTCCAAGTGAACCAAAACAAAGGCGTGCGCTGGACGTCGGCCAAAGGCTTCCTGCGCCCGGCGATGAAACGGGCGAACTTGCGCGTGCTCACGCATGCGACCGCGCACGGCCTCATCCTCGAAGGCGGGCGCGTGGCGGGCGTGCGCGTGGCACACGGCGGCAAAATCCACGACGTACGCGCAGGCTGCGAAACGGTGCTCGCGGCGGGTGCCATCGGCTCGCCGCAGCTGCTGCAATTGTCCGGCATCGGCGATCCCGCCGAACTCGCCAAACACGGCATTGCCCTGCGCCATGCAAGCACGGACGTCGGCGCCAATCTGCAGGACCATCTGCAGATACGCTGCGCCTACAAGGTCCACGGCACCAAGACGATGAACGAGCGCGCGAACTCGCTGTTCGGCAAAGCGGCGATGGCGCTCGAATACGCGCTGTTCCGGCGCGGGCCGCTGACGATGGCGCCCTCGCAGCTGGGTGCTTTCGCCAAATCCGGACCCGACAAGGCAACCGCCGATCTCGAATACCATGTGCAGCCTTTGAGCCTCGACCGGTTCGGCGAGCCATTGCACCCGTTCCCCGCCTTCACGGCATCGGTGTGCAATCTGCGCCCGACGAGCCGCGGCCATGTGCGCCTCAAATCGGCGGACCCGGCGGCCGCCCCGGCGATCCAGCCCAACTATCTTTCGACCGACGACGACAAGCGCATTGCCGCCGAAGCCATTCGCTTGACGCGGCGCATCGTGGCGGCACCGGCCCTGCAGCGCTTCCGGCCCGAGGAATTCCGCCCCGGCGCGCAAGCCGCCAGCGAAAGCGAACTCGTGGCGGCAGCGGGCCGCATCGGCACCACGATCTTCCATCCCGTCGGCACATGCCGCATGGGGGCGGACGCAAATGCCGTCGTCGACGCACGACTGCGCTTGAACGGACTTGCGGGCCTTCGCATCGCCGACGCCTCGGTGATGCCGAGCATCACGTCCGGCAACACCAATGCGCCCACGATCATGATCGCGGAAAAAGCCGCTGCGATGATCCTCGAGGATGCGCGCGCGTGACGCAAACGCCGACGGGTTGACAGGCACGCGCGCGCATGCGCCGATACGCGCAACAAGTTGGGGGGAACGACATGTCGGCAAATCGCATCCGCGCGCGCATCGGGCGGCGCCTGCGCCTGGGCTTCGTGGGCGGCAGCAGCTCGGCCATGATCGGGCCGGTGCATCGCTTGGCCGCCCGGCTCGACGATTTCTACGAGCCCGTCGCAGCCGCCCTGTCGTCCGACCCGCAGCGCGGACTTGCCGAAGGAACCGCCCTTGGCATCCCGCGCGTCTATCCGGATTTTGCGGCCCTCATCGCAGGCGAAGCGGGGCGCAGCGACAAACCCGACGCGATCGCAATCGCAACGCCGAACGATCTGCATCGCGAACAAGCCTGCGCGGCACTTGAGGCGGGCTATCCGGTGATCTGCGACAAGCCGCTTGCCAACAACCTCGCCGATGCGCGCGCCATCCAAGACGCCGTAAAGCGCACCGGCCTGCCCTTCGTGCTGCTGCACAATTATTCGGGTTATCCGATGGTGCGCGAGGCGCGTGCGGCCGTGGCGGCGGGCGAGCTCGGAAAACTGCATCTGGCACGCGTGAGCTATCTGCAAGGCAGCCTCGGCCAGTATGTCGAATCCGACTTCGACAATCTCAATCCGCGCCTCAAATGGCGCCTCGATCCGGTGCGCGGCGGCAGCCACGTGATGGCCGATATCGGCACGCATGCGCACCAGCTGCTCGTCTACATAAGCGGCCGGCGCGTCGAGGCCGTGCGCGCGGACGTGGGCGCTTCGTTCGAGGCGCGCATCGCCGACGACACGGCGAGCGCGCTTCTGCGCCTCGAAGGCGGCTTGCGCGCAAACTTCCTTGCGAGCAAAGCCGCAACAGGGGCCGAAAACGCGATTTCGATCGAACTCTACGGCGACAAAGGCGGGCTTGCCTGGGAGCACGGCACCCCCAACGTGCTCAAAATCATGCGCCCGATGGCGGCCTTTGAGACGCGCACGCGCGGCCTTGCGAGCCTGCATCCGTTGGCGCAGCGCGCCACACGCATTTCGGCCGGGCACCCCGAGGGCTTCTTCGAGGCGTTTGCCAATCTGATGTCGGACTTCGCCGACATTCTGGCCGCCCGCCTGCAGGGTCAAGCCCCCGATCCGTTGGCGCTGCACATCCCCGGCATCGAGGACGGCGTGGCCGGGGCCGCCTTCGTCGAAGCGTGCGTGGCCTCGAGCCGCAGCGGTACTTGGCTCGATTGCGAATGACGCGGGGGCTCGGATAGTCTCGGATGCGTCTAGGAGAACGGTCGACATGAACAATCCGAACGGGGCGGAAGCTTTCGTCAAACTTCTTTCCGCCCACAAGGTCGAGCATGTGTTCGGCCTGTGCGGCGACACGAGTCTGCCGCTCTACGACGCGCTTGCACGCCTTGGCGGGCCGGGCGGCCACGGCATTTCGCACATCCTCACGCGCGACGAACGCTCGGCAGGCTACATGGCCGACACCTATGCGCGCCTCACCGGCAAGGTCGGCGTGTGCGAAGGCCCGTCGGGCGGCGGGGCCACCTACATCCTGCCGGCCGTTGCCGAAGCCAACGAGAGCTCGATCCCGATGCTCGCGGTCACGACCGACATTTCGGTGTCCTCGCGCGGGCGCTATGTGCTGACCGAGCTCGACCAGGCGGCGTTGTTCAAGCCCGTGACCAAATGGAACAAGGTCATCGACCGGGCGGGCGAAATCCCGGCCACCGTGCGCCGCGCCTTTCGCGAAGCCACAAGCGGCAGGCCTGGGGCGGTGCATCTGGGTTTGCCCTACGACGTGCAAAAAGATCCGGTCGATGCCGCCGACATTTGGGGCGAACCAATCAACGCCGCAGCCCCGTCGCATCGCGTGGCGCCCGACGACGCAGCGATCGCGGCGGCCGTTGCCGCCCTCGCCAAAGCCAAACGCCCGATCATCGTGGTCGGCGGCGGCGTCGTACTCGCCCACGCGGAAGCCGCCCTTGCGCGCGTCGCCGAAGCGCTCGACGCACCGGTGCTCACGACGATCTCGGGCCAAGGCTCGATCGCAGACAGCCATCCTTTGTCGGCCGGCGTGGTCGGCTCGAACGGCGGGACGATCCCGACGCGCGAACTGGTGGCGCAAGCCGATCTCGTGCTGTTCATCGGCTGCCGTGCCGGTTCGGTCACGACCGAGCGCTGGCGTTTCCCCGCGGCGGGCACGCCAATCGTGCATATCGATGTCGATCCTGCCGTGATCGGGGCGATCTATGCGACGGCGGCGGGCGTGGTCGGCGATGCGCGGTTGGCACTCGACAAACTCGGCGATGCCCTCGGCGCCAAACGCAGCGGCGGCGATGCGGCCAAACGTGTCGCTGCCGCACGCGCCGCGCGCGAAACGGCGTTCCTCGAACTTGCCAAATCGAACGCAACGCCGATCCGGCCCGAGCGGCTCGTGCATACGATGGCCGAATTGCTGGCGGACGACGCCGTGATCGTCGCCGACCCCGGCACGCCGTGCCCGTATTTTTCGGCCTTCTACCCGAAGCGTCGTACCGGGCGCTGGTTCGTGACCAATCGTGCGCACGGGGCACTCGGCTATTCGCTGCCGGCCGTCGTCGGGGCTGCGATCGCGCGCCCCTCAAGCAAATGCGTGGCCGTGATGGGCGACGGCAGTTTCGGCTTTGCCTGCGGCGAGATGGAAACGATCGTGCGTCTCGGCCTGCCGATTACACTCGTCGTCGTTTCCAACGCGGTCTATGGCTGGATCAAAGCCGGCCAGAAGACCGGTTATGGCGGCCGCTATTTCTCGGTCGATTTCAATCGCACCGACCATGCGGCGGTGGCTTCCGCGTTCGGCGTCAAAAGCTGGCGCGTGGAAGATCCGGCCGATCTCAAGGGCGCGCTCAAAGCCGCGTTCGAACATCCGGGCCCGACCTTGGTCGATGTGCTGTGCCAGCCATTGCACGAAGCCAAGGCGCCCGTCAGCGAATGGGTTGCCTGACATGACCGATATCGAGATAGCACCCGACCGGCTGCGCACTTTCGCGCGCGCACTCGTGGCCGCCGCAGGATCGGACACCGCCGAGGCTGCGTGCGTCGCCGACAATCTCGTCGAGGCCAATCTCACCGGCCACGATTCGCACGGGGTCGGCATGCTGCCGATCTATTTGGATGCCGTGAAACGCGGCAAGCTTGCCCTCGGGGCCGCGCCCAAAATCGTCAGCGAGACGCTGGCGACGTTGGTCGTCGACGGCCAGCAAGGCTACGGCCAGACGATCATGCGTGCGGCAACCGACTTGCTGTGCGCCAAGGCCAAGCATGCGGGGGCTGCCGTGCTCGCCTTGCGCAACACCTTCCATATCGGGCGCGTGGGGGCCTGGGCCGAGCAGGCGGCGGCACACGGGCTTGCGTCGTTTTTCGTGGTCGATGTGGCGGGCGTGGACGCCAAAGTCGCGCCGTTCGGCGGCATTGCGGGGCGGCTCGGCACCAATCCGATTTGCTTGGGCCTGCCCGTACCCGGCTTCCCGCCGATCGTGGCCGACATGGCGACGAGTCGCATTGCCGTCGGCAAGGTGCGCGTGGCGTTCAACAAGGGCGTGCCGGTCGCGCCCGGCATCCTGATCGACCATGAAGGCAAACCCACGACCGATCCCGCGACGATGTACACGCAGCCCTCGGGCGCTTTGCTCGCGATGGCGGAGCACAAGGGTTACGCGCTCTCGGCCTTGATCGAATTGTTCGCGGGCGCACTCGGCGGCGGCGGTACGATCGCCACTTGGCAGCCGAGCGAGACGCGCATCATCAACAACGCGATCGCGGTCGCGATCGATCCGGCCGCGTTGGGCACGGCAGAGACGGTCGCAGCCGAAGCCCAGAAGCTCGAAGCCTGGCTCAAATCCGGCCAAAGCGACGTGATGCTGCCGGGCGAGCCCGAGCGGCGCGCGCGCGCCAAACGCGCGGCATCGATTCCGATCGATCCCGGCAATTGGAGCCTGCTGGTCGAACTCGCCAAAAGCCTCGGCGTGGCCGTGCCGCGCTAGCTCAGAACCAGCCGCGTTTCTTGAAATAGAGATAGGGCAGGATGGCCGAGGCGATCATGAAGCCGATCGCCATCGGATAGCCGAAGCTCCAATCGAGCTCGGGCATGTCTTTGAAGTTCATGCCGTAGACCGTGCCCACGAGCGTGGGCGGCATCAGCACGACCGACACGACCGAGAACAGTTTGATGATGCGGTTCTGCTCGATATTGATGAGGCCCAAAGTGGCGTCGAGCAGGAAGTTCACTTTGCGGCTGTCGAAATCCGCGTGCTCCATGAGCGACGTCAAATCTCGGTTCAGCGACTTGAAGCGCGCATGCATGTCTTTCGACTGTTTTTTGGTTTCGCCCTCGGCCGAAACGTCGAGGAAGCGCACCACGCGCTGCAGGCCCAGCATGCTCTCGCGCGCGGTCGAGCACAGATCTTCGATGCGGCCCAACTCGCGCAGCACGTCCTGCATCGAGCGTTCCTGGGTTGTTTGTGCCGTCGGGCGCGCGGGGTTCGCGAAGATCGTGCGCGAAATGCCGTCGAGATCGGAGCCGGCCTTTTCCAGAATGTCGGCGATGCGGTCGACGAACGAGTCCATGAGGCCGATCATCGCCTCTTCGCCGTTGGCACAGCTGCCCGGCAAGCGCAGCAGGCGCGTGGCGAACTGCGTGACCGGGCGCGGGTCGTGGTAGCGCACCGTCACGAGGCAGCGATTGGTCAGCACGAAGGTAAACGCATCGGCCGTGGGGTTGGGATCGTCGGCGCGCGCGAGGATCGTCGCGGTCATGTAGAGCGCGCCGTTTTCGGAATAGAGCCGCGCCGAGGGTTCGATCTCGAGCATCTCGGCGTGCGTCGGGATCGCGAGATTGAACGCCGCATCGACGCGCGCGCGATCTTCCGGGGTCGGCGAATAAAGATCGATCCACAACGCCGCTGTCGGCACGGGATCGGTCGCACCGATCTCGCGTTTGACGATCGTGCCGTCCTGCGGGAGATACGCAAAAATCATTGCCGCTCAATTTCATACTTTGCGTCCGCGTGCAATCGCAGCGGGGGCGCGGGGCGGCCGAATCAAGATATAGCGAGTTACCCACAACCTATTGTGTCTGGACCTTGACTCGGGCGACTCGATTGCTCACAATATGTTGTATTGCAAGTGGAGTTATCCACAACAGCTATGTTGCGCCGAAAAACCGGCGGTAAATCAAGGGGATGCGCAATGGACTGGACGCCAGAGCAAATTTCAGACCTGACCCGCCTGTGGGGCGAAGGCCTGACGACGGCTGAGATCGGCAAGCGCCTGGGCATTTCCAAGAATGCGGTCGTGGGCAAAGCCCACCGCCTGCATCTGCCGGCCCGCCCGTCGCCGATCAAGCGCACGGGCCCGCGCCCGGCGGTCTACCGCCCGGCAACGCCGCGCCAGCCCGCCGCCCCGCGGGCAC
>VYKU01000024.1_pt1 | contig 95070 bp, 90 predicted proteins | sample 5114491 | NCBI WGS metagenome assembly VYKU01 (sample SAMN12291796, study PRJNA351875) | freshwater metagenome | isolation source: freshwater lake | place: USA: Michigan, Gull Lake | collected 2011-07-05 | reverse complement strand
GAAGAAGTCGTGGTACGCGCCGCAGCGGCCAGCGCGATCCCGCTGATTTCCGCCATTGGGCATGAGACCGACACCACCCTGATCGACTTTGCCTCTGACCGCCGCGCACCGACGCCAACGGGGGCTGCTGAAATTGCTGTCCCGGTGAGGCTAGAGTTACAAGAGCGCATGAGCCTGATCGGTGCCCGTCTGTCGCGCGCCATGGTGCGTGGCTTAGAACGTGCCAAAATCGAACTCCGCGCAGCCTCGGCGCGCTTGCCCCGTGCAGAAACACTGTTTGCCAGCGCCCGCCAGCGTATGGACGTGATCGATTTGCGCTTTGGCCCATCTTTGCGCACCTTAGTTGCCGCTAAAGCGCACGGTCTTGCGGCGATTGGCGGGCGATTACGGCCGCAAGTGCTGCACCAAGATGTGACGCGCAGAGCCCAACTCGTCACAAGCCTTGGCCAGCGACTGAATGCCGCCCTCACCCGCCGAACAGCGCTTGAACGCGACGCGCTAAAGCGGTCCGAGCAGCGCTTGGCCCTTGCCAGCCAACGCCTGCAGGCAGGTCTTAGCCGCAGCCTAGAGGCCAAGACGCGCCATCTCGCCGGCCAAGCGAGCTTGTTGGAGGCTTTATCTTATCGCTCGGCCTTGGAGCGCGGCTTTGCTGTGGTCCGGACCGATAAGGGCGTGGTCGTGCGCGCCAAGTCGGCCATCAAGGCCGATGCACGTTTGACCCTGACCTTCCTAGACGGGGATGTGAAAGTCCGTGCCAGCGATGGCCCGGTTCAAGGCAGCTTGTTCGATTAAGCGGCGTCTAGAAGGTTCAACAAGGCCTCTGCGGCCCGCTCGGCGGCTGGCGGGTCATGGCGGCCCATTTTGTCCAGGGCTAAGGCTTGCGCGCCTAATTGGTCTTGCGCGGCTTTTGGATCATAGAGAAGCTTGGAGGCTGCTTCTGCCAAGGCTTCTGGTGTCAGAGCATTTTGCACAAATTCAGGGATCGCCATCCGCCCAAGCGCGATATTAAGCAAACAGATAAAGCGGCTTTTCAGCAAGAAGGTCAAAATAATAAAGCCGCTGATTGCGCCTAACCGATAGCCCAGAACCATCGGCGTTTCTTGCAGGGCCACTTCAGTGGTGACTGTACCAGAGCAAGCCAACGCGACATCACCAGCGGCGAATGCGTCAAGTTTTTCATCCTCGCCCACCAAACAATGCGGGAAAGTCCAGGTCGCGGCGCGCGTCTCTAAGCGCTCAGCCACATTTGGTGCCAAAACAGCTACTACATGGACCAATGGGTCTTTCCTGCTGATCAGCGCTGCTGCTCCTTCTAGGGCAGGTGCAACCCGTTGAATTTCTCCACTTCGGGAGCCGGGTAGCAGAAGAACAATTTTCTTGTCCGATAATCCATGACGCGCCCGAAACCCTGCGCCATCGCCTTTTCCCGCCCGCGCAATCGCCGGATTGCCAATGATCGTCACTGGCAGGCCTGTTCCCTCATAGAAAGGCACTTCAAAATCATGGATACAAAATAAGGCGTCATAGACCTCGGCAACTGTTTTGGCGCGGCCGGGACGGGTGGCAAACACTTGCGGGCCGATCATTTTGATCAAGCGGGCTTGTGGCATCCGTGCGCGAATGGCTTTGGCAGCACGCAGCGTGAAACCCCAGGAATCAATCAACACGACGGCATCAGGCTGAAAGGCTTCTGCGGCAACCCCCGTTTCTTCCGCCCGTGCATTGACGGTTTTTAGCGCCGCTAAGCCTTCAGTCAGGCCCAGAACGGATAGCCCCTCAATCGATACAGCGCTTTGTATGCCTTGGCTGGCAAGCTTTTCGCCGCCAACGCCAGCGATCACCAGATCGGGCCGACGGGCCCGCAGCGCTTGGACGAGTTCTGCGGCCAGTTCATCGCCGGATGGCTCACCGGCTACAACAAAGACCCGAAAGGGTTTCATGGCTGGGTATCCAATTGAACACCCAGAATGAACAGCCCTGCTTCTTCTGCAGCCGCGATCACATTGTTGCGGTCGATGACCAGCGCCCCACCGGCCTCAACCACGATGCCCGCGAGGCCTGCTTTTGACGCGCCTTCGACCGTTTTCACGCCGATGGTGGGAAGGTCTACCCGACGTTCTTGATCGGGCTTAGCGCGCTTGGCCAAAACCCCACGACGGGCCGCTTTGGTGCCGCGAATATGGGTGGAAAGCTCATGCACCCGTGTCAGCATCCGGTCGGTTCCCTCTTGTGCTTCAACCGCCAAGACCAAACCGTCCACCACAATGGCACCTTGACCAATATCCAGACGGCCAATTTCACCGGCAATGGCCATGGCCTTGGTCGCGTCTTCAAGCTGGGTCTCGGAAGGCTCTGCGCCTGCGATCAAGCCTGCTTCGGCCAATAGATCGGCCAAGACCTCGTCTGTGCCCACAATAGCAAAGCCTTCGCGCTCAAACTCCGCCAGCACGGCGCGCAACAAAGCATCATCGCCTTTGCGCATTTCGGCCATGATACGCGGTAACGCCAGCGCGCCCCGCAAGTCTGGCTTGAGGGTGGAAAAATCGGGCCGATTGACGAGACCGGCAAACACCAGCGCATCCACGCCATCGGCTTTGAGGGCTTTCATGCGCTCCCCAAAATTGGCCAAGGCGCATTCGCTTCCCGGAAACAAGGTAAGACGCGGGTCGCACATGCCTCTGATGCGGCTGACATGCACCGGCATGCCAGAATCGCGGCAATGCTGAGCTAAAAGGACGGGTAAGTCCCCTGCACCTGCAATAATGCCCAGTTTCGAAAATGCGCGCATTCTGTCCCTTTAGGTCCGTCAGCCTCCATGTAGGAGGTCTTAGCGTTCCGCGCTACAAATCCCGCGCTTTGAAGTGCCATTCAAGAAGTCCAGCATGGCTTGAACCTGCTCGTTATCTTGGAAACTCTCGCTGACGTCGGAAATCCGGTCTTGCAAAGGCGTAACATCATCGCCAAACAACATGTCAAACGCGGCCAAGATATCGCGGATTTGCGCCGTGGAATTCCCGCGCCGCTTAAAGCCCACAATGTTTAAGCCTTTGAGATGCGCCGGGTTCCCATTGGCCATGGCGAAAGGAATGACATCACGCGTGACCAAGGCCAAAGCGCCGATAAAGGCAAAGGTACCGATGCGCGTCCATTGGTGCACAGCTGCCAAGCCGCCAATATAGACGCCCTTAGCCAAATGGGCATGGCCGCCCAAGGTCGCGCTGCGGGCGAGGATACAATTATCGTCGACCACACAATCATGGGCGACGTGGGAATTGTCCATAAAGTAGCAGCCGTCGCCAATTTTGGTCAGGCCTTGATCGCGGGTTGAACCCCGATGCATGGTCACATGCTCGCGGATCACACAGGACCCGCCAATGACAAGTTGGGTATCACTATCTTGATAGGGATGGATCTGGGGCGGGCCACCCAAAACGGCAAACGGCCAAACTTGCGTGTTAGCGCCAATCGAGACCCTGCCATACGTCGTGACATTTGAGACTAAATGGGCATCAGGGCCAACCGTGGTTTGGCCTGAGATATAGCAGAAGGGGCCGATCTTGGCTCCATCATGAATAATCGCGCCCTCTTCGATTACCGCGGAAGGATGGATAGTCGCGCTCATGCCAAATCTACTTTCATAGCAGCCCATTCCGCCTCGCACGCCAATAGGCCATCCACTTCAGCTTTACCGGCAAATTTGTAGATATTGCGGCGGCCCAGCAGCACTTCGACATGAATGTTCAGCACGTCGCCGGGCCGAACGGGACGGCGGAACTTGGCATTATCGACGGACATAAACATGATCCCAGCTGTTTTGGCGTCAACCTTCAACGTCTTCGACATCAAAACCGCACTGGCTTGTGCCATAGCTTCAATCTGCAACACGCCGGGCATCAGGGGCCGGTTGGGGAAATGGCCTTGAAAGAAAGGCTCGTTCGCCGTCACACATTTGATCCCGCGGATGCTTTGGCCCTCAACATAGTCGAAGCAGCGATCAATGAGCAGAAATGGGAAGCGATGTGGGATTAGGCGTTCAATTTCGTCACAATCAATGATGTCGCTCATCTTCATTCCCCGCCCTTAGGGCTTGTTTGTGGTTTTGGGTTGACCAGTCGCTTAAGAACAACCGATTCTCGCATCCATTGTCGCAGCGGTTTGGCCGGATAGCCACCCCACGCTTGGCCAGCGGGGACCGATTCTAAAACGCCGCTTCCAGCCGCAATCACGACGCCCTCGCCCACGCGAATATGATCACCCAAACCAACGCGGCCGCCCATCATCACATTGTCCCCAATCTCACACGAACCAGAGACCCCACCAAAAGCGGCAATCACAACGCCCAGTCCAAGCTGACAATTATGCGCGATTTGTGTGAAATTATCGATCTTGCAGCCGATACCCAAGACGGTATCGCCAAAGGCGCCGCGATCAACGGCACAAAGCGAACCAATTGACACTTCATCTTGCAAGATTGCCCGGCCCAATTGCGGCACATCGACCGGACCAGAGGCCGTGGGGGCAACGCCAAAGCCAACCTCGCCAATCACACTGCCCGATGAAATAGTCACGCGATCACCGATCAGGGCGCAATAAATCACAACATTCGCGCCAATTCGACAATTGCGACCGATGGCGACACCCGGCCCGATCACACTGTTGGGCCCAATCCTCGTGCCTTGACCTATTTCAGCATCTTCGCCGATGACAACACCCCGACCAATCACAACATCGGTCTCTAGCTTCACCGAAGCGGGCACAGCCGGTGCCGTGGGATCAAAGTCACGTCGCGCAATTAAGGCAGCGGCGACGGCTGCAAAGACGGCGCGCGGCTCCTTGACAATCAAAGGGGCAACTGCGGTAGGCAACAGGGATGCATGCTCCGCCCGGACCAAACAGGCCCCTGCCCCGGTCTCAATCGTCGACTTGCCTTTAGCGGGGCCCTGACAGAAGGCGATATCCCCGGCTTGAGCTTGATCGAGGGGGGCACAGCTTGTCAGCACTAAGTCAGGGTCGAAGCCTGTGGGTAATTCAGCCTTCACGATCTGGGCCAATTCACGCAGACGTTTTGGCCCAAGGAGCCTATAGAAGCGTGGATCAATCATCATTTAGGCTCCGAGTCGCACAATCTAAGCCCCTATAAGCGAATTATCGCTAGCCCACGCAAGCTTGACACGCAGGATTGAAAACGCGGCCCCCAAGTAGGAGACCGCGCTATAGAGAGATGGTGGTTTGTTGAGACTGCCTGTGCCCTTAAGACGGGCAGATCGCGTCTTACTTAGGCTTTGGTGCAGCAGCAGGCGGACGTGCTGGCAATGGTGCACCAGCGGCGGGTGCGCCAGGCCCTGCTGGTGCCGCTGCGGCACCTTGTGTTGGCAAAGTCGCACGAACAACGTTGATTGTCTTGGTCGTGGCATTGAGGCGCGTGATCAAATCAGCGGTCATGTCGACGCCAGGGATGAAGGCTTCGACTTGATTGGCTGAAATGGCGATCAAGCCATTGCGGGCCACCAGAGTTTGCTGCAATGCAGGCGCAATTGCCTTGTTAAAGGCGTCAATCGCATTGCGCTCGGTCAATTGCATGACTTGGCTCAAACGCTCTTGCTTCTGTTGGAATTCATTGTTGAGGCGCTGGAAAGCTTCTTGGCGCTGACGGCCTGCAGCACTTTGCGACTCTTGCACCGAACTCGTCAAAATCGCGCGTAATTCAGACTCAAGCTGGCGCTGATCTGGCTCCAACTCGCGATTGATTTGGTCGCGGATGGCTTTCAGCTTGTTGGACATGTCTTGGCCAGCCAAGCTGTCTTGGATGAGGCCACCGAGGTCATAGACGACAACTGGGCTCAACACAGCAGGCGAACCCGCTGGGCGCGCTGGCGCGGCAGCTGGCGCAGGCGCCGGGACGGGAACCGGGGTTTGAGCTTGAGCCGCACTTGCAGCCAACAAGGCTGCAACGCCAGCCATGAAATAGTGTGCTTTCATAGAAGTTTCTCCTGAAACATTGAGGGCGAAAAGCCCTAGAAGTTAGTCGCTGTTGAGAAGCGGAAGGTTTCAGCCTTGTCGTAGTCCTGCTTCATGAATGGATTTGAGAAGTCAAAACGAACAGGGCCGAACGGGGAAACCCAGTTGACGGACAAGCCAGCTGAAGCGCGCAAGGCCAATCCATCTCGGGTATTTTGATAGGTACCGTAACTAATGTCACCCTTTACTTTGTCGACTGGATCAAGGCCGCCGAGGGTGCCGACATCCAAGAACAAGGCTGCAGATATACCATAGGACTCCGGCAGCGGCGTTGGAACGGTCAATTCAAACGACGCGATACCATAGGTCTTGCCGCCCAATGCGTCCCCATAAACCGTCCGCACCGTTTGGGATAGGCCGTCAGGTTGAGTTGTATCAGAATCTCGGACGGAGAAGACCGTACGTGGACCAATACCGGCAATTTCGAAGCCACGGAAACTCTGACCACCCTTAAAGAAGCGGTCGTTCACGCGGATCGTGTCGTCGTCCCAGCCCGCGATATGGCCAGCTGACAAAGTGGCACTGGCGCGCCAGCCTGGGAATAGCCCACGATAGACCCCGCCGTTGAATTCGCTGCGGTGATATTTGACCCCAGTGCCAACGCCCGCAAAATCTTGGCTAAGAGAGATATCGAAGCCACGCGTCGGTCGACGGGGATCGTTGCGCCGGTCCCAGTTGAACGAATAGCCAGCCAACGAGGTCGTTGTTTTACCGAGCGAACGACACAGCGCACTGGCGTCCAACAAAGGCGTACCGTCGGCATTGAAGCAAGACACGGATGGAATCTCATTGGTGTCATTTCGGTACGTATAACGCAGGCCTAAGCTGCGATCTTCGGCCAGCGGGAACCCACCACGCACGCCAAAGCCCGTGGAATTGGTCAAGAAGCCTGCTTCGCGCAGATAATCTTGCTCAACCGAGAAGACGTCGATCCCGGCTGCAATATTGCGGCCCATAAAACGCGGCTCGGTAAAGCGGATGTCGATATTCTTTGTCCGCGAACTGGTTTCCACGCGGAAGCGCAAGAATTGGCCGCGGCCTCGCAAGTTCCGCTGCGAGATTGAAACCGCAAAATTATAGGCTTCTTGGGAGGCATAACCGACACTGAAGGCCAATTCGCCAGTTGCTTGCTCTTCAACTTTGACTTCCACAACCGTACGGTCGGGCAGCGAGCCAGGCTTTTCCTCAATCTCAACTTCTTTGAAGAAGCCTAGAGCTTTTACGCGATTTTTGGAACGGTCGATCAGGACGCGGTTGAAGGCGTCGCCTTCGGCCAATCGCAGCTCTCGACGAATGACTTGGTCCAACGTCGCGGTATTACCAATCACATCGATCCGCTCAACGTAAACGCGCGGGCCTTCGTCGACGTCAAAAACTATATTGACCTTGCGGTTATCGCGGTCAGCCGTTTCACGCGGGCGCACGTCCACGAAGGCATAACCGGATGAACCTGCTGCGAAGGTAATCGACTCAATCGCCTTTTCCACCAAGTCCCGCTCAAACATCGCACCGGTGCGGATCGGCACAAAAGCGCGCAGAACTTCGCCGCTAAGCTTTGAATTCTTGGTGTTTACCGTGATGTCGCCAAAGGAGTACTTTTGCCCTTCCTCCACCGCATAGGTGACGAAGAAGTCCTTTTGGTCCGGCGTCAATTCCGCCACCGCTGATTTCACACGGAAATCATAGTGACCTTCATTGAGATAGAACTTGCGCAATTGTTCGCGATCATAATCCAACTTGTCTGGATCATAATTGTCTTTGCTGGAAAAGAAGCGCCACCAATCAGACTCTTGGGTGACGACAACGCTTTTCAGGCGCGAATCCGAAAAAGCCTGATTGCCAATGAAATTGACTTTACGGATGCCCGTCGTGCGACCTTCATTAATTTCAAAGATCAGATCGACACGGTTAGACGGCAGCACCTTAATCTTGGGCACGATATTGGCCGCAAACTTGCCAGAGCGGCGATAGACTTCCTGCATGCGTCGGATGTCTGCCTGCACACGGTTTTGAGTAAACCACGAGCGTGGCTTGATCTGGACTTCTTTTTCAAGCTTGTCCTTGGTGACCGCACTGTTGCCTTCAAACAGCACTTGGTTGACGGTTGGGTTTTCCGCAACCTTCACGACCAAGGTTTGGCCGCGCTGCTCAAACTCGACGTTGGCAAAAAAACCAGTCGCAAAAAGCGTTTTAAGGGCGATGTCGATCCGCTCGGGGCTGAAGGCTTCGCCAGGTTGAATAGCAACATAGGCCAGCACTGTGGCTGTCTCAATGCGTTGATTGCCTTCTACTGCCACACTTGTGATGATTTGCGGGGCCGCAGCTTCGCTGACGTCTCCAGCCTGTTGGGCAAAGGCCAGCGGGCCATAGCACGCACTTGCTGCAAATGCAGCAGCGCCGCCAATGAGCAGACGTTTAATTGATGCCATACAGGAGCCCGTTAAACCTTGTTGCACGCGTGCCATGAAGGTCACGCCCGAGTTTGAGAAGTGGTGGATAGACAATTTGACACAGCAATCCTAGCCCGCGGCGACAAAGCCTTTCAGCACATTGAACAAACCTGCCCTGTCGAGATCTTGGAAAGTCGCAAAAACGAATAAACTCAAGATACAAACCAGACCAACTTGAAAGCTGACTGCCTGCACTTTTTCAGGGATCGGTTTACCACGAATAGCCTCAGCCGCATAAAATACCAAGTGTCCACCGTCGAGAACTGGCAGAGGCAGCAGATTCATAAAGCCCACGGCAATGGAGAGCACTGCCGCCAGTCGCACCAAACCGATACCGACTGATTCGGCGACCTTGGCCGCGTCGGCATCAGGGCCAGCACTTTCCACCGAATTCTCTGTGACTTTGCCAGCGATCTGATAGATGCCCAATGGCCCACTCAAATGACCTGCCGACATCCCACCGCGCAACAAAGCTGATATGAAATTCACTTGCGTGCTGATGATCTCACCGGTTTGTTCGCCACCGCGTACCACTGCTTCAATCGGATTATAGGTGCGATGCTCAATTGTATCCTTGGTGAAGCGGGTTTCAATGCCCAACAGGCCTTGCGTTTCGGTATCGCCAAAGGGAGTCTTGCGCTCGACGACTTTGGGCGTAACGTTTATTGGGACTTCAACACCATCCCGCTTTAGCAGGAGGCGCATTTCCTTGCCGCCAGAGACCATGATGGCGGTCTGTAATTCAACGAAGTCATCGATCCGACGGCCATTGATGGCCACAACCTCATCGCCCACCTTCATGCCCGCGGCCGCTGCGGCACCGTCAGGAAGCACCTTTGAAATCAGCGGGCGTTGAACGGTTTCACCAAACATCGCAAAGAAAACCGCAAATACCGCGATGGAAAAAGCAAAGTTAAAAACAGGCCCCGCCGCTGTCACCGCGGCGCGAACGCCTACGGGCTGAGCATGGAACAAACCACTGCTTTTGTCGGCTTTGGCCTGGGTGAAATCGGGTTGGGACGCTGCGTCCTTATCGCCTTCAAATTTGACGTAGCCGCCCAAAGGCAAAGCTCCGATCCGCCAACGCACGCCTACCTTCGAAGTCCAAGCAAAAAGTTCAGGACCAAAACCAATCGAAAACGATTCGACCTTGACCTTGCACCAACGCGCGACTTGGTAGTGACCAAATTCGTGCACGAAAACCACAAGGCTCAGAACCGTCACAAAGGACGCGAGACTGATTGCTATGCTACCAATATTTTCTAACATCTCACCAAGAACTCCGGCCTAGAATACGCATAGGTCTCTACCTAAACGGCGACATATTTGCGTTTCGCAATGTTTTGAGTGGCGATGCTACGGCCCGCTTCATCAGCAGCATAGACATCTTCCAAGTCTCCCAAAGCAGCATCCATGCCAAGGCGGCAGGCTTCATCCATGGTTTCCGACACGATTGCGGCAATTTCTGGAAAGGAAACATTACGATCCAGAAAGGCTTGCACGGCCACTTCATTAGCCGCGTTTAAGATTGTGGGGGCCGCCCCCTTTTTCTGTAGCGCACTGCGCGCAAGACTAAGCGCAGGAAACTTTTCCAAATCAGGTACTTCGAAGTCGAGCTTCGCAATAGCCGCTAAGTCTAGCCTCGGGGCAGACGTGACCAAACGTGCGGGCCAAGCCAAAGCGTGGGCAATCGGGATGCGCATATCCGCTGCACCTAATTGTGCTAAAACACTGCCATCTTGGTACGCGACTAAGCTGTGGATTACCGATTGTGGATGGACCAGCACATCGATCTTGTTTTCAGGCATCCCAAAAAGAAGCGCTGCTTCGATCAGTTCCAAGCCTTTGTTCATCAAAGTGGCACTATCGACGGAGATTTTCTGCCCCATAGACCAATTGGGATGAGCGACCGCCTGCTCTGGCGTTGCTGCGGCTATCGCTGCTGCAGTCCAAGTCCGGAAAGGTCCGCCCGAGGCGGTTAGAATCAATTTCTCAACCCGGTCCGATTGGTCCAAGACTTGGAAAATCGCATTATGTTCGCTGTCCACGGGCAGGATCGAACCACCTCCATCGCGCACCGCTTTGAGGAAAACCGATCCCGCACAGACCAAACATTCTTTATTGGCCAAAGCGATGGTTGCCCCACGCTTGGCTGCTGCTAGTGTCGGTGCCAGCCCAGCGGCCCCCACAATGGCTGCCATCACCACATCGGCAGGCCGCGCTGCGGCTTCCACCAAGGCTTCAGGCCCAAGGCCGATTTCGACTTGATGTCCGGCCAAGGCGGCTTCAAGCTGTGGGGCAAAACGGCCATCGCTTAAGGCAACAAAGGTCGCACCGGTTAGAATAGCTTGTTCGGCTAAGCTAGCCCAATCCCGGTTGGCGGTTAGCGCAATTACCCGGTAGGCATCATCCTGCCCTGCGGCCCGTGCCCGTGCATTGGCCTCCATCACCACATCCAATGTGGCCAAGCCTATAGAGCCCGTAGCCCCTAAAATAGTCAAAGATTTCGTCATGTTCCCGTCAGCATAGCGTGCAAACCAGGAATCGCCAGCAAAATGGCCACAAAGGCCAAGGCCGCGGCTAAATGCCCATCCAGTCGATCCAGTACCCCACCGTGACCCGGGATGACGCCTGATGCATCCTTCACTCCATAATGACGCTTCGCCAAGGATTCCAAAAGGTCACCCCCTTGCGAAACGATCGCCAAAAGCCAGCCTACTAAAGCCCAAGCCACCGGATTGGCACCCGCCAATAATCCATACAGACCGCCGGCGAAAATACCTGCTGCCGTGCCACCAAGCGAACCAGACCAGGTCTTATTCGGACTGATGAGAGGAAATAATTTTGGTCCGCCAACAACGCGGCCAACCAAATAAGCCATGGAATCGGTCGACCAAACGATTGCGAAGAGGCCAAACATTAAGCTACGGCCAAGATCATCTTGTCCTCGCAATCCTGCGAGCGCCCAACCAGACAAAGCGAGATAGATCGACCCAGCCATCGCCAGCCAACCAAACTCACGCGGTGAGCGTACCAGTGTCAAGAAAAAGCCGAAAGCCGCCACCGCTTCAAAACTCCGCGGCAAAAGCACAAAGCAAAGCCCACATAGTGCGGCTATCAACGATCGCGGGACCAGATCGACCGCCTTGGGCGCGATCATTCGCCCCCATTCGAAAGCAACAATGGCCATAATGCTGGCTGCGAGGAGCGCCCAACCAATTCCGCCAAACCATACGCCCGTCAAGCTTAGCGCAACCATCACCAAAGCTGAGGCAAAGCGGACCCACAGGTCTTCCCCTACTTTGTCGGCAGCTACGCCAATGGATAAGGCAGATTGCTTGGGATCATCCTCCGGCGCTGACTTCAAAGTTAAACGCCCCCGTAGCGGCGGTTTCGCTTAGCAAAGACGCGAAGCGCTTCTTCTACTTGCGGCCGACCGAAATCCGGCCATAGCGTGTCAAAGACAAGGAATTCCGCATAGGCAGACTGCCAGATCAGGAAGTTCGACAGGCGTTGCTCGCCACTGGTGCGGATTACCAAATCTGGGTTCGGCCAATCGCGACTGGGCAAGAATTTCGCAATTGTCTCAGGGCCAATCGTCTCTGGATCCAGCAGGCCTGCCGCGGCTTGGCGTGCGATCTCTTGGGTGGCACGCGCGATTTCAGCTTGGCCGCCATAATTAAAGGCGATAACCAAGGTCATGATTGTATTGCCTTCGGTCTGCTTTTCTGCCTGATCCATCAGGGTTAGGATATCGGCCGGGACGCCCTCGCGCTCACCCAGAACACGGATACGAACCCCCGCACGATCAAGACGCGCCAGATCCGAACGAATAAAGCCACGCAATAGGCCAAACAAGGCTTCAATCTCATCAGGTGGTCTTCGCCAGTTCTCGGTCGAGAAGGCATAGACAGTGAGAACTTCGATGCCAAGATCGCCAGCCGCTTCAACCGTATTGCGCAAGGCCTGGACGCCTGCGGAGTGTCCAAAGGCACGCGGCATCCCTCGCGCGGTTGCCCAGCGGCCATTTCCATCCATGATGATGGCGATATGACGCGGACGCGCACCTTCTCCGTCTTCGCCACTTGGCGAGAGGTGATTGGCAGCCTTTGCGGCCCAGTCGGCGAGCGCCCCTGCCATCCTAGACTTGCATAATCTCATCTTCCTTCGTCTTCACGGTCTGGTCGACCTGCTTAACGAAGGAGTCGGTGGCTTCTTGGACTTGGGTAGAGAGCTTCTTCAATTGATCTTCGCTGATATCGCCATCTTTCTCAGACTTCTTCAATTGTTCCATGGCGTCACGGCGCACGTTGCGAATAGCGACGCGTGCGGCTTCAGCATATTTACCAGACAATTTGACCAGTTCGCGACGGCGCTCTTCGTTCAGCGGCGGAATGGGAACCCGCAAAGTCATGCCGTCCACTACCGGATTGAGGCCAATGCCAGCATTGCGAATGGCCTTGTCGACCACATTCACCATGGACTTTTCCCAAACCGTTACCGTCAGCAAACGTGGCTCTGGCGAGGAAATCGCACCAACTTGGTTCAAGGGCACCATGGCCCCATAGGATTCCACCATCACGGGTTCCAACAGATTGACGTTGGCCCGGCCGGTGCGCAGACCTTGAAAATCGTTCTTTAAGGCAGTGATCGCGCCTTCCATACGGCGTTTGGTGTCTTGGATGTCAAATGTCGGCATGGTTCAGTTGTCCGTAATGACGGTGCAGACTCCGGTGCCAGCAAGCACCTCGGCCAAGCGCCCGGGTTGACGAATATTGAAAACGATAATGGGGATATTGCTGTCGCGCATCATCGATACGGCAGACGCATCCATCACTTTGAGGTTCTTTGCCAAGACGTCTGTATAGGACAGCTTGTCATAGCGGGTCGCAGTGGGGTCAGACTTAGGATCGGCGGTATAGACGCCGTCTACGCCCGTTCCCTTTAACAAAGCATCGCAACCCATTTCAGCTGCGCGCAAGGCAGCACCGGAATCGGTTGTGAAGAAGGGGCTGCCGACACCTGCAGCAAAAATGACGATCCGGCCCTTTTCCATATGCCGCATCGCCCGACGACGGATGTAAGGCTCACACACGGTTTGCATCGGAATGGCGGATTGCACGCGGGTATGAACGCCAATGCTTTCGAGCGCCCCTTGAAGCGCCAGCGCATTCATGATGGTGGCCAACATGCCCATATAGTCCGCAGTTGCACGCTCCATCCCTTTGGCAGCGCCGGAGATACCGCGGAAGATGTTGCCACCCCCAATAACCAAGCAGAGTTCAATACCAGAATCGCGCGCAGCTTTCACATCGCGCGCAAATCCTAGACAAGTCTCTTGATCAATCCCAAACTGACCATCGCCCATCAAGGCCTCGCCCGAAATCTTCAACAAGATGCGGCGCGGTTTCTGGTCACTTGGCTTGGCTACTTCATTCATATTTCTGCGTCTCCCAGCTCTCGACAGGTCTTAACATGACTCGCCCGAAAGCATGCAGGCAGGTCTTCTGACAGACCAAGGGCGGCACGCCAAGCATGCCGCCCTGTTTCTTGTCAGCAAAGTGTCATCTTCCACTCTGCTGTTTTCCATCTATTTGGCGATCACGGCTAAAAGAGGACGTTTCTTTGGCTCAAGTACCGCTTAGTGCAGCCACTTCTGCGGCGAAATCGTCTTCTTTTTTCTCAACGCCATCGCCTAGCTTGAACATCGCGAAGCCAGTCACTTCTGCGCTGATACCAGCAGCTTTTGCCGTTTCAGCAACAAAGGCTGAAACAGTCTGATCTGGGTTCATCACGAACGGCTGCTGCAAGAGCACCACTTCTTCATAGAACTTGCGGATCCGGCCTTCGATCATGCGTGCGATCACATCGTCCGATTTACCGCTTTCACGGGCTTGCTCGGTCAGAACTTGACGTTCGCGCTCAACCACAGCTGGGTCGAGATCGTCGGTCTTCAGCGACAAAGGTGCAGTCGCAGCAATGTGCATCGCAACCTTGCGGCCGATGTCATTAGCAACAGCAGCGTCACCACCGGTTTCAACACCAACCAACACGCCGATGCGGCCCAAGCCTTCACCTGTTGCAGTGTGGATGTAAGAAGCCACAACGCCTTGGTTGACCGACACTTTGGCCATGCGGCGCAAGGTCATGTTTTCACCGATTGTGGCGATCAGATTGGTCACATAGTCGTTGACAGTGCCTTCACCCGCTGGCGAAGGGGCAGCACCCAAGGCGTCCAAGCCGTCAAAGCCATGGGCCAATTTGGTGATGCCGCTGACAGCTGCTTGGAACTGCTCGTTGCGCGACACGAAGTCGGTTTCAGCATTCAGCTCGACCAACACGCCCGTGTTGCCCTCAACATAAACGCCAACCAAACCTTCGGCCGCCGCACGGTCAGCTTTCTTCGCAGCCTTCGAAAGGCCCTTTGCACGCAACCAGTCAATTGATGCTTCGATATCACCGTTGTTTTCGGTCAGCGCTTTTTTGCAGTCCATCATGCCGACGCCGGTCTTCTCGCGAAGATCCTTAACGAGGGCAGCCGTAATCTCGGCCATAATCGCCTCCAGGGTAGAGTGTTTCTTGGGTCCGCCTTGGCCTGTGTCAGCACAAACCAAGGCGGGAATTTTTAAGCTTCAGCAGGAGCTTCGACGTCGCCTTCAACCGATTCTGCGACAGCTTCTTCCGTGATCTGAGCCAAAACTGGCTCAACTGGATTTTCCATGGCACCCAAATCAACGCCCGAAGACGATTGACCTTCGGCCAAGCCATCCAAAGCAGCGTCTGCGATCAGGTCGCAGAACAATTGGATGGAACGCGCAGCGTCATCATTGCCTGGGATTGGGAAATCAACTTCGTCGGGATCGCAATTGCTGTCGATCATCGCCGCAACGGGGATACCCAATTTCTTGGCTTCTTTGATCGCAATCGCTTCCTTGTTGGTGTCGATGACAAACATCAAGTCAGGAATACCGCCCATGTCGCGAATCCCGCCGAGCGAACGCTCAAGCTTTGCATATTCGCGGGTCAGGTTCAGGATTTCTTTCTTGGTCAAACCTGCAGGTGCGTCGCCTTGCACAATGGCTTCGACTTCGCGCATGCGGGCTATCGACTTCGAAATTGTCTGCCAATTGGTCAGCGTGCCACCCAGCCAGCGGCTGTTGACATAATATTGAGCGCAGCGCTTTGCAGCAGCAGCCACAGGGTCCGAAGCTTGACGCTTGGTGCCAACGAACAAAACGCGGCCGCCCTTTGCGGTTACGTCACGGACGCGCAGCAAAGCCTGATGCAACAACGGCACGGTTTGGCTGAGGTCAATAATGTGGATGTTGGCGCGCTCACCAAAGATGAAACGCTTCATCTTTGGGTTCCAACGGTGGGTCTGGTGACCAAAGTGTGCGCCCACTTCGAGCAATTGGCGCATGGTAAATTCTGGCACTGCCATCGTATTTCAATCCTTTTTTCCGGCTAGCCTCCGCGAGCAGGAGCGGTCTCGGATGAGAACCGCGCCGGATGGACGAACGACCCCTGCCCCATCCCCAAAGGAACAAAAAAGGGTTCGCGCGCCGCGAGCTCGCGTGCGTGATGGCGGTCATGTAGGAGCAATGCCCTCAAAACTCAAGGCTTGAGGGCAGTTGGGGGTGCAAACCTCACCCCCGCCCCTCACCCCATTTCTGCAGCCAAGAAGGCCGCAGCGCGACGGGCACCTTTGAGGCGTTGTTCGGGGGTGGACCAATCGCCATTGACGACCATTTTGCCGTCTGGCCGCAAACGGAACAAAGCGGGCTGTTTTTGCACGGCGGCGACCAGCTTCATTGGGTCGGGCGCGGACTCTGGCCGGAAGGTCAGCACCGCCCCTTTTGGACCGGCATCGAGCTTGGCGATATGGGCCTTGCGGCAGAGCGCTTTGACGCCCGCAATCTGGATCAATTGACGGGCTTCTTCGGGGAGCGGGCCAAAGCGGTCTGCCAGTTCTGCGGCATAGCTGTCGCGGTCTGCATCGCTCTCCAGCTCGCTCAAGCGGCGATAAAGCGACAGGCGCACATTGAGGTCGGCCACATAATCTTCCGGGATCAGGACCGCGACGCCCAGATTGATCGCTGGCGACCAGGACCGGGCGGATACGACTTCGCCACCATCTTGCAGGCTTGCCACCGCTTCTTCTAGCATTTGCTGATAAAGCTCGACGCCCACTTCACGAATATTGCCCGATTGTTCTTCGCCCAAGAGGTTGCCACCGCCGCGCATATCAAGGTCGTGACTGGCCAATTGGAAGCCAGCCCCGAGACTATCCAGTGATTGCAGGATTTTCAGGCGCTTTTCCGCACTTTGCGTAATCGGCCTTTCCGCCGGAACCGTCAGATAGGCATAAGCGCGGGTCTTGGACCGGCCAACGCGGCCACGCAATTGATACATTTGGGCAAGACCAAACATATCGGCCCGCCAAGTAATCAGCGTGTTGGCGCGTGGAATGTCCAAGCCGCTCTCCACAATCGTGGTCGAGATCAGCACATCATAGACGCCTTCATAGAAGGCCGTGACGATGGGCTCCATCTGGGTCGGGCTCATTTGACCATGCGCGACCGCATAGGTCATTTCCGGCACCATTTCTTTCATAAAGCGCTCAATGTCTTCCAGATGCTCCACTCGCGGGGCAACAAAGAAGGCTTGGCCGCCGCGATACTTCTCACGCAGCAAGGCTTCGCGGATGGTGATCGGGTCCCACGGCGTCACATAGGTCCGTACGGCCAAGCGGTCGACTGGTGGGGTGGCGATGATCGACATTTCACGAATACCAGCCAGCGACAATTGCAAGGTGCGCGGGATCGGCGTGGCCGATAGGGTCAGCACATGGGTGTCGGTGCGCAATTCTTTCAGGCGCTCTTTGTGCTTCACGCCGAAATGCTGCTCTTCATCGACGATCACAAGGCCCAAATCGCGGATCGTAAGGTCTTTGGCGAAGACCGCATGGGTGCCAACCACAATGTCAATCTTGCCATCGGCGAGGTCACGCTTGGTATCGGCGGTTTCTTTGGACCCCACCATGCGCGACAATTGCCGCACACGGATTGGCCAGCCCCGGAAGCGTTCACTGAACGTCTTGAAATGCTGGCGGGATAGCAGGGTTGTGGGGCAGACCACGGCCACCTGCCGGCCACTCATCGCCACGACAAAGGCCGCCCGCAACGCGACTTCGGTCTTGCCAAAGCCCACGTCACCGCAGATCAAGCGGTCCATCGGATGACCGGCGGCCAGATCATTGAAGATGTCTTCAATTGCCGACAATTGATCGTCGGTCTCATCCCACGGGAAACGGGCACAGAATTCGTCATAATCACCAGAGCTCGCCAAAATCGGCTCCGACACTTTTGCCGCGCGCGCTGCTGCGATCTTGATCAGCGCCTCAGCCATATCTTTCAGACGTTGCTTGGCCTTCGCCTTGCGCCCCTGCCACGCCACACCGCCCAATTTGTCCAAAAGCGCAGTTGCATCTTCTGAGCCATAACGTGAGACCAGTTCGATATTCTCAACGGGCAAGAACAGCTTGTCGCCACCGGCATAGATCAGCTCTAAGCAGTCGTGCGGCGCGCCCTGTACGTCTAGGGTGCGCAAGCCTTCATAGCGGCCAATGCCGTGGTCGATGTGCACCACAAGCTCACCAGCCGATAGACTGCCCGCTTCCAAAATGATGCTCGCCGCTTTCCGGCGCTTGCGGGCACGGCCAAGACGTTCACCCAAAATGTCCTGTTCCGAAAGAATGGCATAGTCTTCAGCAACAAAGCCGCGCTCTAGCGGCAGAACGGCCAGACCAATCGCCCCTTTGGGCATCAGGGCAATCGCAGCCGCGTTGGGCAACGAGAACAAGGCGGCCATGCCATGTTCTTGCAACACATGGCCTAAACGCTCTGCCGAGCCTTCCGTCCACGCAGCCAGAATGGGCTTTATGCCCTGCGCGGCCAAAGCCTCCACATGCTTGCGGGCCGCATCCCAAACATTGACGCCTTCGGTGGCGCGTTCGGCGGCAAAGTTTCGGCCAGCCTTGGCCCCGCTCTCGATCAGAGCTTGGCTACCCTCTGCTTCTTGATAGGCGCTGAGACGACGGACATCCCGGCTGGCGAGCAAGCCTTCCAGTTCGGCGACAGTGGCATAGAGGCGCTCTGGTGGCAGCGGGTTATAGGGCGCCGAACCCTTGGGCGGCGGGATACGGCGCGCTTCGTAATAATCGGCCACTTGGGCAGCGCGCTCTGTTGATGCGTCCAAGGCGTGGGGGTCGAGACTGATCAGCGCATCCTTGCCGACATAGTCAAACACCGTCTCCATATGCTCATGGAATAGCGGCAACCAATGCTCCATCCCATTGCGGCGCATCCGTTTGGTCACGGCTTCATAAAGCGGATCGCCTTGGGCTGCGCCAAACAATTCCAAATAGCCAAGGCGGAAACGGCTTGCGGCAACGTCATCCAGAATGGCTTCAGAGACCGGGGCTAAGACCACGCCTTGCAATTGATGGGTTGAGCGCTGGGTCTCTGGGTCAAAGCTGCGGATGCTTTCGAGCGTATCGCCAAACAAGTCGAGGCGCACAGGCTCTGGCAGTTCCGGCGGGAACAAATCAATCACCCCGCCCCTTATCGCAAAGTCCCCTCGCTCTCGAACAGTCGCGGTGCGCACATAGCCATTAGCGGCAAAATAGGCCTGAATGGCACTGACGTCGAGGATCTGGCCCGGTCTGGCCGAGAAAGACGCGGCCCTTAGCCGGTCCCTTGGCGCAACGCGCTGAATGAGCGACGCCCCCGTCGTCAATACCAGCACCGGCGCATCACCCTCTTTGCGTCGGATCAACTGGGTGAGGGTCGAAAGCCGCGTGGCGCTAATTTCAGGGGCTGGCCCGACGCGGTCATAGGGCAAGCAATCCCAAGCTGGTAGGCGCAGCACCGACAGGCTTGGCGCATAAAAGCGCACCGCAGCGAGAAAGCTCGACACCTGCGCATCATCGCGTGCCACATGCAACGTGACCCCGCCCCGCAGCAAAGCGGCACGCGCAATCAGCCCTGCGTCATAGCCTTCAACGGCACCTGACACGCGCAACGGGCCAACGGCGTTGGCGAGGGTTTCGACAAGAGAGATCGGCATCGGGCGCTGTGCTTTTGAGGAGGATGGTCACGCGATATAGCGATCCCCTGCACCCTTGGCGAGGGTCAGTGCTCAGTTGCCGAAGCTCCGTGCCTAAGTTCAGCGAGCAGAGTAATAAGCAGCCAGTTTATTGCCGTCCAAGTCCCGGAAATAAGAGAAATCGCCAAAGGCACCGCGCGGGCCGGGCTGACCTTCACACGTACCGCCCAATTCCAGAGCTTTGGCATGCAAGGCGCTGACTTGTTCAGAAGAATCGACTTGAAAGGCCACCATGGTGCCATTGCCAAAGGTCGCAGCTGCACCGTCATGCGGGCGGGTCACCATCAGCATCGCTCCGGTAGGCAAACGATAAATCAAGCCCGCAGGGGTGGGCATCAATGGCTTGCCACCGACTTCTGCTAATAGGCTCGTATAAAAGGCTGTGGCCTTTTCAAAATCATTCGTACCAACGCAGACATAACCGATGCTCGCCATGATGTTTTCTCCCTGTTGTTTTGCCAAACTTGTGCGGCGCTTGCCAAATCGCGTCAAGCGGGCGACCCAAACAAAAGCGGCGGTGGACGAGGTCCGTCCACAGCCGCTTACCTCTTGAAACAGAAGTGGTGGAATTATTTCAAGACGAGCTCTTGCAGCTCAATCGAGCCCTTTTGCTCACGCATTTTCCCGCGAGCGGCGGACGCCGTTTCTGAGCTGCGGTCGGTTTGGCTCATGTATTCGTTCAGCTTCTTGCCAATCGCGTCTTTCTGCGCGTTGGTGGTATAATCTTTGTACTCGATCATGAGCACCAAGGTTGGCTCGCCATCGCGGGCGTTATTGATCGCCAACACGCGGTAGCTGAGGACCACACCTTCCTTTTTCAAAAACTCATTGGACTTTTTCCAGCGGTCGGAAAGATAATCCATATAGTTTTCAAATTGGCCTGGCAGCACTTCAATATAGCTGAGTTCAAATACAGAGCCTGGCTTATAGCTCGACTCTTGCGCCATAGCCGGCGCAGCAGCACCCATTGTCATTGCCATGGCCAAAGCTGCGCCCGCAGCCAAACGCGTGATCATGTTCATATCGTTTCTCCAAACAACCTGTGCATCAGGGCTCTCGACGAGCGCGCCCACCTAAAAGCAGGGTCGAAAGGGGTGACAAGGGGAGATCAAAAATGTTCTTGCCCAGAAGAAGCATTTCCGCAGAAAGCCGACACAAGTTCGCTAAAAGGACTTTCTAGTGCGCCCCAACCAGCACGACGCCGACGAGAATGGCTGCATAATGCAGACCAGCAGCGGCCACGACATGGCCATGCCAAATCGCGCGACGGAACTTTAGGCCTTTCGCCGCATAAAAGATCGTGCCCACCGAATAAACAACGCCACCCGCCGCCAATAGCCACATGGCAACAGCGGGAACTTCTTCAATCATCGGCTTAATGGCAATCACCACCATCCAGCCCAAAGCCAGATAAAGGACTACCCAAATCGCTTTTCCAAGACCGGGCAAGAACATTTTGCCTGCCATCCCCAAGACCGCCAAAGACCAGACTGCTGTCGTCATGCCAATGGACCAAGCCCCGGTCAAAGCCTGGGTGGTAAAGGGGGTGTAGCTGGCGGCGATCATCAGAAAAATGCCAGCATGATCTAAGCGACGCAAAAACGGCTGCCAATTTGGCTTGGCAAAATTATAGGCCAGTGAGAACGCCAGCATCGCGATCAAGCCCAAGGCATAAATGGACACAGCCGCCACCTTGCCCAACATCCCGTTGCTGACCGCCAGACCCAAAGCGAGGCCGCCGCCAAACAAAGCCAAGGTCAATCCCGCGAGATGGACGATTAGGTCCGCCCGTCGCGCCCACACACTTGGGTAATGATCTAGTTCAACTGCCATGGACTCAGATATACATGAGAATGTGGCGTTCGTAAGGGTGGGGCGCGCCCTTTCCCGTCAACTTGTTCGACGAATGGTTTCAACCGTGAAGCTCATCGCCTGCAGTTTTTCCATGACTGGCCCTTGGAAATTCTCTGGTACCGGTACTTGGCCGACGATCCAATAATAGACATCCCAGTCAGCTTGATCGAGCAAGGCTTCAAAGAGGCTTAAGTCCTCTGCGCTGGCACTGCCCAAATGCTGGTCCGCAAAGGTACCCATCAAGAAATCATGTTCGCGAAACCCGCGCCGCCAAGCCCGATAGCGCAATTGCTTGATCCACGTCTCGCGGTCTTCCATCAGAATTCTCCTGTCCTGCGCCATCATATAGCGCGCCAATCACATTCCAGCACACTTGACCGCAGTTCATTTGTGCCGTTCGGTAGGGTTTCTGCAGGTCTCATAGAACAGCGCCGCCCATTGGCGCGCGAGATCATCCAGTGAGGAAAGAACATGAGTGAAGCGCGAGGCCGGAAAACGATTTTCATTACCGGGGCTGGATCCGGGATTGGCCGGGCAACCGCCCATTATTTCGCCCAGCGCGGCTGGTATTGCGGCCTCTATGACGTCAATGCCGCTGGCATTGCGGAAACAGCGGCGGATATGCCGGTTGATTCTTATTGCACAGGCGTTTTCGACGTGCGTGACCGCCATGGATGGAGCAATGCTGTCAGCCAATTTGGTGATGCCACGGGTGGGCGAATGCATGTTCTCTTCAACAATGCCGGGATCGGCAAACACGGCTGGTATGAAGAGATCGCCCAAGATGACGCCGATCTTGTGGTCGATGTGAACCTGAAGGGTGTGATCAATGGCGTCTATGCTGCCCTGCCCCTTTTGGAAACCACGCCAGGTGCCCGAATAATCAACACCGCTTCAACGGCCGGCCTTGTCGGCTCACCGCGCCTTGCCGTTTATTCGGCAACCAAATTTGCCGTACGGGGTTTGAGCGAGGCCTTAGACGTTGAATTTTCGCGCAAGAATATTCGTGTAATCGCGCTTTGCCCCTGGTTTGTGGATACCCCGATCCTCGACATGGTGCAGAAAGAAGGCTCCAACTCAAAAGAGCGGCCAGCTATGGCGGGCATTGAAATCTACCCGGTCGAGATGGCAGCCGCACGAACTTGGGATGCTGTCCATGGCGATGACGTCATCGTCAAAGTCGGCAAGGCCGCCGATCGTGCGCACTTCTTCAGCCGCTTTTTGCCCAAATATCTCGCCAAGCAGATGCGTAAAAGCGTCCTGAATAGCTAAGCCCAAAAACAAAATGCCCTCGCCGGAGACAGCGAGGGCATATGTTAGGTGTGAAGTCAAAATGGACTTCGTTTGAGTTTACCGCACATTCGGGCGGTAGAAGACATGGCCCCCAATGCTGGTGACGCGGCGATAGACGCGCGCCCAGCTAGGAGCAACAAACGTCGCATGGAAGTGGGTCGCACCGGGTGCTACACCGGGTCTCCACCCATCGACGACACGTTCTGCGATCTCATTGGCACGTTGCCACTGAAGACCACTTGGGGCGCGCTTAGCGCTGCACGCCCACGAGAATTGGCAACTCCGTCCTGAACGCTGATAAACAACGCCGCAGAAACTCTTTGGATATGCCTTTGAAGCCACCCGCGTTGCAACCACTTCAGCTACTGCTTCTTGGCCGCGACGGGGCTCACCCTTCGCTTCGTAGTACACTGCCTCAGCCAGACACCGCACCTGACGCGCACGGTCGAGTTCGGCCGTGTTGCGCTTCGATCGCGGAGTACCCTGGGATTGGGTCGTGGTTATGTCGGCATCAACCTGGGCATCTTCCACCACAGGTTCTGCATGAGCGATCGTGCTGAGGCATACGATCAAACACACAGTCCCTAGGACGGTCGCAGCATCACGCGCGAAGGTCCTAGAGAGGCCGGTCTGTCCCGACTTCATGACCCGCTTTTACCCTGTCAGGTGCCCCTTCGCAAACGCAGCAACGCAGTCGCCCTATGTAACTTTCGTGAATTTGGGGAAAAGTAACAGAATTATGATAAGGGTTTTAGATGCTTACGCCAGCGTTGCAATTTCGCATAGGGGGCATGTTTAAGCTATTTTAAGTGCGATTTAGACCCTTTTTGGCGTCCATGGCACCAAAAATCGGGCAGTCAAATCGCCCAAAAAAGCACTTCAAGTGGCCCTCGCATCGCGCAGTTTGATTCGCATTATTTAGGCGAAACAGCCGTCGGAGCTTGGTTGGGTGGAACCCCGTTTGCAGACGCCACGGCACTTATCCCCGCCAATTGGCGTAGACGTTTGGCCTCTGCGGCATCGGCGCTCGCCAAATACGCGTCACGTGCTGCGAGGCTGGGCCAAGCCGCAACCACGAAGCGATCAAAAACCGTGTCGCCCTCCATGGGCGTGAACTGGCCAGTGCCGGGTGAATTGACCAATTGTCCGCCAGAGCGCTTTACGCCTTCTATAAGGCTGGCTGCGGCGCGATCAGAGGCCTCCTGCTCGGCAGGTCCCTTCCCAGTCGTTCCCGTCATGACAATCAGAAAGCCCGCCCCTGCCCCTTCAAACGGCGTTGGGCCAACGCCTTCTATGGCTACCACGCTGAACACGCCTGCATTGTCGCGCTTACGAATGGCGGTCCGGTAAGCCTCTCCCCACCAGAAAGCATCAGCCCCGGCGCGGGTCGGAAATTTGGCAAAAATCACCGAGCGATCTGTCCAAGGGCCTTCGAGCCATGTCACACCGCGCCCCGGTGCCCCAACAGCGAGATAATAGCCATCCAGTCTGGCATAAATGGGTGGGAGTTGTGCCGCATAGCTCGCGATCTTGGCGCGATCGGTGGTTTTTCCAACAACGACCAGATAGCCGGGATTTGGGCTTGGCGCGGCCTGCGCGACCAATGCGCGGGGTAAAAATAGTGCGGAGATCGCCATTCCCAAAGCGAGTACGCGAAACGCGAGAGCTGAAGTCGCTGTCTTAAGCACCATGACAATAAGTCTCCCCGATAGCCGGGACAAAATCCTAGGCTTGTGGGAGAAGGGTATACTCTTTTGTAGGTTTGGGAAGGGTCCGGCGGGAGCAGGCCCCGCCAACCTTCAACCCTAATCGCGCAACACGTACCGGCGGTTGACGGGCTGAATTGGCCGCGCATTCATGGGGAACATGGCTTGGAATGCCTCGACATCCTTTTGCGAAACCAGAATGGGAGTCGAAAGGACTGTCCACAAAACCGTTTCTGAACATGGGGGTGTGGTCAGCGATCCTTGATAACGATAAATGCCATCAATAGGCGCGATCATGCCGCGCTGTTCAATCATGCCAACGCTGGCTGAACCCTCTTCCTTCGGGGCCTTTTCCATGATGGTTGAGAATAAGGGATTTTCGCCACCCGGCATCATCAAGACGCCGATAACGGCCAGTCTGCCCTCAGCATTTTTGTGCACGAAGTGAACTTCCATCGGATAATTGCGTCCATCGATTGTATGTTCCGATGGCGTGTGGAAATGGAATTGAAGCAAGTCAAACCGCTCGCCATCGATGGTGGCATAGCCGCCATCTTTGCCTTCGACTTGGATGGTGTGGCCATTATTGATCACGTTCCATGCAGCGGGCTTCCAATGTAGCGCAATGTTAGAAACTTCGGCATCAACGCCGCCGGTCAAGTCAATCGGGGATTGTTCGAGACCAGAGGAGCAGGCCTTGTTGGCTTCAGCGATTTGACCCCAGTTTTCAGGCCCAGTTGAGCCCTCATAACCCCAATGTGCCCCATCTTTTCCGGGGATTAAGTGCGACAAGATAGACTTTTTCTCGCCCTCTGGGGCTTCATGGGCATCTTTAGAGTCATGTGCTGCCGGGGCCGCATGAGCATCGGCGGCATCATGCTTTGCTTCAGCCGCCGCATGAGGCGCTTCGCCACTCATCAAAGCTTTGGCGGTGCCAATGCCGATAACTGCCACCAAAGCTACAATTCCAACACCTGCCAACACACGTTTCATGGCCGCATCCCTCGTCGTTATTCAAGACTATACTTAACCGGAAGGCGTTAAGCCTTTCTCACTTTTGTGTGAGGGGTTTGTGATTGGGCGTGTGTGGGGGGGGAGGGAGCGGGCTCCCTCTTCTATGAAGTCTGCACATGCGAATAGAGTTGAAGAACTTGGACGCGTTTTGGTGATCCCTGTGGTCCACCAAACCGCTGTTTCAATAGCATGACCGGGCGATTTGTCGCGTCAAGTCCAGATTTCCTTTGGAAATCTGCCGCGCAGCGGCGCGAAGCGAACTTGACCCGCCAAATCGCCCACAAACAATAAAGGCTGGCCTTTGGTGTAGGCAGGGCCTGCACCAAAGCCTTCTAGATGGAAAAGCCCCTCTCCTCTTGGGAGAGAGGAGCGCCGCCCACCCCGAACACCAAAAAGGCCCCGGATTCCTCCGGGGCCTTTTCAGTGTCGCGAGGTCAAAAGACCTTATTCGGTGCCGAGGTCGACGACGTCCATGCCAGCCACTTCGGCGGGCAGAGGCTCCATCGCGGTTTCTTGCTCGATCGCAGCATCGGCATCTTGGTAGGCGGCAATCGCCTTCAAGCGGCGGAGTGCACCACCGGTACCAGCTGGGATCAGGCGGCCCACGATGACGTTTTCCTTGAGGCCTTCCAGCGTGTCGTGCTTGCCATTGACCGCTGCGTCGGTGAGAACGCGGGTGGTTTCTTGGAACGACGCCGCCGAGATGAACGAACGGGTCTGCAAGGAGGCTTTGGTGATCCCCAGAAGCACAGGCTCTGCTGTGGCTTCGCGGAGGCCCAATTCCTTCATACGGGTGTTCTCATCGATCAGGTCGACTTCATCAATGGCGTCGCCCTTGATCATGTCGGTATCGCCTGGATCGGTGACTTCCACCTTCTGCAACATCTGACGGACGATGGTTTCAATGTGCTTGTCATTGATACCCACGCCTTGGAGACGATAGACCTTCTGGATTTCCTCAACCAGATATTCGGCCAAAGCTTCCACGCCCAGGACCGCCAAGATGTCTTGGGGTGCAGGGTTGCCGTCGAGCAGATATTCGCCGCGCTTGATCCGGTCGCCATCTTGAACCGACAAGTGCTTACCCTTGGCGATCAGATAGGTTGCGGGCTCCAGAGCCTCGTCATCCGGGATGATGAGCACTTTGCGCTTGTTCTTATAGTCCTTGCCGAATTCAACACGGCCATCGATTTCGGCGATGATTGCGTGATCCTTCGGACGACGAGCTTCGAACAATTCAGCAACGCGTGGCAGACCGCCCGTGATGTCGCGGGTCTTGGCCCCACCGGTCGCAACACGCGACAGAGTGGCACCTGGCCCGATCATTTCACCATCGGTGACCGACAAGATCGCATCGATTGGCAAGGTGTAGACAGCATCTGCCCCATTGGCCAATTTCACGAAGCTACCATCATCGTTCAGCAAAGCGACAGCAGGGCGCAGGTCATTATTGGCCTTAGCGCCGCGCCAGTCGATCACGCGCTTGGACGAAATACCGGTGGCATCGTCCAACTCGTCGCGCGCCGAAATGCCGTCCACGAGGTCTTGCAGACGCACGCGACCGCCAACTTCGGTAACGATTGGGGTTGCAAACGGGTCCCAGTCGGCCAGACGCTGGCCGCGAACGACCTTGGTCTTGTCTTCTGCCCGGATACGCGCCCCAAACGGCAATTTGAAGGACTGACGCTCTTTGCCTTCGCCATCATACACGGCGATCACCATGTTACGGCTCAAGCAGACCAGATCACCATCATCGCGCTTCACCGTCGCACGGTTCATGAAGCGCACTTCACCGTCCAGACCGGCTTCCATGAAGCTGGTATCGGCCACCTGCGCCGCACCACCAATGTGGAAGGTCCGCATGGTTAGCTGGGTACCAGGCTCCCCAATCGATTGAGCGGCGATAACGCCCACCGCTTCGCCGTGGTTGACGCGAGTCCCGCGAGCAAGGTCACGGCCATAGCAGGTCGCGCACACGCCGTTACGGGTTTCACAAGTCAGGGGCGAGCGAACCTTAATGGTCTGCACGCCCGCCTTGTCGATGGCGATAGCAATGTCTTCATCCACATAAGTGTCTTGTGGGTAGATGACTTCGCCGGTTTGTGGATCAACCGCATCTTGCGCCAAGGTCCGGCCCAGAATGCGCTGTTCCAACGAGACGATAACTTCCGCCCCTTCGGTGACAGCCCGCAACTCAATCCCCATTGAGGTGCCGCAATCTTCTTCGGTGATGATGCAATCCTGCGCCACATCGACCAAACGACGGGTCAGATAACCCGAGTTGGCGGTCTTCAAGGCGGTATCGGCCAAGCCCTTACGCGCACCGTGGGTGGAGTTGAAGTATTCCTGAACGGTCAGGCCTTCCTTGAAGTTCGAGATGATTGGCGTTTCAATGATTTCGCCCGATGGCTTGGCCATCAGACCGCGCATCCCGGCCAATTGCTTCATCTGGTTCTTCGAACCACGGGCACCGGAGTGCGCCATCATGTACACGGAGTTCATTTCCAAGGTCACGCCGTCGCGACCTGGACGAAGCTTCGAAACTTCTTCCATCATCGCGTCTGCAACCCGGTCGGTACATTTCGACCAAGCGTCCACGACTTTGTTATACTTCTCGCCCTTGGTGATCAGACCGTCAGAATATTGTTGCTCGTATTCTTCAACGCTGGTCCGGGTTGCTTCGACCATGGCTTCCTTTTCAGGTGGCACAACCATGTCGGCCATGCCGAAGGAAATGCCGGCCTTACAAGCTTCCTTGAAACCCAATTGCATCATGCGGTCTGCAAAGATCACCGTCGCCTTCTGGCCGCAGAAGCGGTAGACTTGGTCGATGATGTTGGAGACTTCTTTCTTGGTCATCAACTGATTGACGATTGTTGGCGGCACCTTGGGGTGACGTGGCAACAGATCCGCAATCATGAAACGGCCTGGGGTCGTGTTGATCGTCTTGGTGACAGGCTTGCCATCATCATCGACGCCAACATAGCGCGCCTTGATTTTGGAATGCAGCGTGACAACGCCCGCATCCAAAGCCGCTTCGATTTCACCCAAGTCGCGGAAGGCCTTGCCTTCGCCGATATCGCCATCCCGCTCAATCGACAAGAAGTAGAGACCCAAAACGATGTCTTGGCTTGGCACGATGATGGGCTTGCCGCTTGCAGGGCTCAAGATGTTGTTGGTCGACATCATCAGCACACGGGCTTCAAGCTGCGCTTCAATCGACAATGGCACGTGAACGGCCATTTGGTCGCCGTCAAAGTCGGCGTTAAATGCGGTACAGACCAGCGGGTGCAGCTGGATCGCCTTACCTTCGATCAGCTTCGGTTCGAAGGCTTGGATGCCCAAGCGGTGCAAGGTTGGTGCGCGGTTCAGCATCACCGGATGCTCGCGGATCACTTCGTCGAGAATGTCCCAAACTTCAGGACGCTCTTTTTCAACGAGCTTCTTGGACTGCTTCACCGTGCTCGACAGGCCCTTGGCGTCCAAGCGTTGGTAGATAAATGGCTTGAACAATTCCAAAGCCATCTTCTTAGGCAGACCGCACTCATGCAGCTTCAATTCTGGACCCACGGTGATCACCGAACGGCCCGAATAATCGACGCGCTTGCCGAGCAAGTTCTGACGGAAGCGGCCTTGCTTACCCTTCAACATGTCAGCCAAGGACTTCAGCGGACGCTTGTTCGCACCGGTGATGACGCGACCGCGACGGCCGTTGTCGAACAAAGCGTCGACGGATTCTTGCAACATGCGCTTTTCGTTGCGCACGATGATGTCTGGTGCCCGCAGCTCAATCAGGCGCTTTAAACGGTTGTTGCGGTTGATCACGCGGCGATAGAGGTCGTTCAAATCTGACGTTGCAAACCGGCCACCATCCAGAGGCACCAAGGGGCGCAATTCTGGTGGGATGACGGGGATGTTCGTCATGATCATCCATTCTGGACGGTTGCCAGAATTCATAAAGGCTTCGATCAGCTTCAAGCGCTTGGCGAGCTTCTTTGGCTTTAGCTCGGTCGTGCACTCAGAGATGTCGATGCGGATCTGCTTGGCGGTTTCTTCCAGATCGATGGCTTCCAACATGGTGCGAACAGCTTCGGCACCAATGCCCACGGTGAAGCTGTCTTCGCCATAGGTGTCTTGGGCTTCATAAAGCTCGTTCTCATCGATCAGCTGACGCTCTGTAAACGGCGTAATGCCTGGCTCAATGACGATATGACGTTCAAAATAAAGAACTTTTTCAACATCCTTCAAAGCCATGTCCAGCATCAAAGCGATGCGCGAAGGCAAGGATTTCAAGAACCAGATGTGGGCAACTGGCGCGGCCAATTCGATGTGGCCCATGCGCTCCCGGCGCACGCGTTGAAGCGTGACTTCCACGCCGCACTTTTCGCAGGTGACCCCCTTGTACTTGATGCGCTTATACTTGCCGCACAAGCACTCATAGTCCTTGATTGGTCCAAAGATACGCGCGCAGAACAGACCGTCGCGCTCTGGCTTAAAGGTCCGGTAGTTGATGGTTTCTGGCTTTTTGACTTCGCCATAGGACCATGCCTTGATCTGGTCAGGGCTGGCCAAAGCAATGCGGATATTGTCGAATTGTGGGGCAATGGCTTGTGGGCCAAAGATGTTCATCACGTCTTGATTCATAGAACCCAGTCTCCCGTTCTCGTGAAGAGAACAAAGCGGAGCGTGCAAACCACGCCCCGCAAACTCAATCAAATGTGGATTATTTCTTCGGTGGGAGTTGGCCGCCGGCACCATCGCCAACAGCAGCTCCCATCCCTTCAACCAGCTCGACGTTCAGACCCAAGGAACGCATTTCCTTGATCAAAACATTGAACGATTCAGGGATACCGACTTCGAATGTGTCATCACCGCGGACGATGCTCTCATACACTTTGGTGCGGCCGGCGACGTCGTCGGACTTGACCGTCAACATCTCTTGCAGGGTGTAGGCAGCGCCATAGGCTTCCAGTGCCCAGACTTCCATTTCCCCGAAACGCTGACCGCCGAACTGCGCCTTACCGCCCAGCGGCTGCTGGGTGACGAGCGAGTATGGACCGATCGAACGGGCGTGAATCTTATCATCCACCAAGTGGTGCAGCTTGAGCATATAGATATAGCCCACGGTGACCTTGCGCTTGAACGCCTCACCCGTACGGCCATCATAGAGCGTGCTCTGCCCGGTTTCATCATTGCCCGTACGGCGCAACAATTCCCGAATGTCGCTTTCGCGTGCACCGTCGAACACAGGGGTCGCGATGGGAACACCGAACGACAGGTTCCGACCCAAGATTTTCAGGTCTTCTTCGCTCGTCGGCAATTCTTCATCTGGGCCATAGATGCTTGTCAGGGTATTGACAAAACGTGCCTTGTCCCCTGCCCGCTCATAGGCTTCCAAGGCTTCCTTGACTTGCTTGCCAAGGCCCGCACAGGCCCAACCCAAATGGGTCTCGAGGATCTGACCGACGTTCATGCGCGAAGGCACGCCCAAGGGGTTCAGCACGATATCAACATGGGTACCATCTTCGAGGAATGGCATGTCTTCAATCGGAGTAATGCGCGAGATCACACCCTTGTTGCCGTGACGACCGGCCATCTTATCGCCGGGCTGTAGCTTGCGCTTCACGGCTACGAAGACTTTGACCACTTTCATCACGCCAGGAGGCAATTCGTCACCACGACGCAGCTTTTCAACCTTGTCTTCAAAGCGTGCATCCAAGCTGCGCTTTGCGTCTTGGAACAGCTTTTGAATGGCTTCGATTTCACCCATCGCCGCTTCATCGGCGATAGCAATCTGCCACCATTGACCCTTGGAGAAATCAGCCAAGGTCTCTTCGGTGATTTCACCTTTGCTGAAGCCCTTAGGACCTGACAGACCTTCTTTGCCGACCAGCAATTCCTTCAAGCGGCCATAGATGTTGCGCTCAAGGATCGCCAACTCGTCGTCACGGTCCTTCGCCAAACGCTCAATTTCCTCGCGCTCGATTTGCATCGCGCGCTGGTCCTTGTCGACGCCATGGCGGTTGAACACGCGGACTTCCACAACCGTCCCTTGAACGCCTGGTGGCACTTTCAAGGAGGTGTCGCGGACGTCAGAGGCCTTTTCGCCGAAGATTGCCCGCAAGAGCTTTTCTTCGGGCGTCATGGGGGTTTCGCCCTTTGGCGTCACCTTGCCGACCAGAATGTCGCCGGGGTTCACTTCAGCACCAATGGCCACGATGCCTGCTTCGTCCAAGTTACGCAGGCTTTCTTCGCCAACGTTTGGAATGTCGCGAGTGATTTCTTCGGGGCCGAGCTTGGTATCGCGTGCCGAAATCTCAAACTCTTCCAAGTGGATCGAGGTGAAGACGTCGTCGCGCACGATGCGCTCTGAAATCAGGATGGAGTCTTCGAAGTTGTAGCCATTCCAAGGCATGAACGCGACCAGCACGTTCCGGCCCAGTGCCAATTCACCCAAATCGGTCGATGGACCGTCAGCGATGATGTCGCCATCACGGACCAAATCGCCAACCCGCACCAAAGGACGCTGGTTGATACAGGTGTTTTGGTTCGAGCGTTGGAACTTGATCAAGCGATAGATATCAACGCCTGGCTTGGTTGGATCGGTTTCTTCGGTCGCACGCACAACGATACGCGTACCGTCGATCTGCTCCACGATGCCGGGACGGCGGGCGACGATGGTCGCGCCTGAGTCGCGAGCCACAACGCCTTCCATGCCGGTACCGACCAGTGGCGCTTCGGCTTTCACCAAAGGCACGGCCTGACGTTGCATGTTCGAGCCCATCAGAGCGCGGTTTGCGTCGTCGTTTTCCAAGAAGGGGATCAGCGCAGCAGCAACCGAAACAACCTGCTTCGGCGACACGTCGATGAACTCAATCAGATCACGATGCAGAATGGTTGCGTCGCCGTTTTGACGGGCTTCGACCAATTCTTCGGTGATATAGCCGGTTGCGTCGACGGGCGAGTTTGCCTGTGCAATTGCGTATTTGGCTTCTTCAACCGCAGAGAGATAGATCACCTCTTCCTGCATCTTGCCGTCGATCACACGCCGATAGGGGCTTTCGATAAAGCCATATTTATTGACGCGCGCAAACGTCGCCAAGGAGTTGATCAGACCGATATTCGGGCCTTCTGGTGTTTCGATTGGGCAGATACGGCCATAATGGGTTGGGTGCACGTCGCGCACTTCGAAGCCTGCGCGCTCGCGCGTCAAACCACCGGGGCCCAAGGCCGATAGACGGCGCTTGTGGGTGATTTCCGACAGCGGGTTGGTTTGGTCCATGAATTGCGACAATTGCGACGAACCAAAGAATTCGCGCACAGCCGCAGCCGCTGGCTTGGCATTGATCAAGTCATGCGGCATCACGGTGTCGATGTCGATCGAACCCATCCGCTCTTTGATCGCACGTTCCATACGCAACAGACCGACGCGATACTGATTTTCCATCAATTCGCCGACCGAACGCACGCGGCGGTTGCCAAGATTGTCGATATCGTCGATTTCGCCACGGCCATCACGCAGGCCAACCAGAACCTTCAGAACTTCGATGATGTCTTCCTTGCGCAGGACGCGCATCTCGTCATCCACATCGAGGTCGAGGCGCATGTTCATCTTCACACGGCCAACAGCTGAGAGGTCATAGCGCTCCTTGTCGAAGAACAAGGACTGGAACATGGCTTGCGCGGTTTCTTGCGTTGGCGGCTCACCTGGACGCATCACGCGATAGATATCGGTCAAAGCGCTTTCGCGACCGTCATTCTTGTCCAGAACGATGGTATTGCGCATCCAAGGACCAACCGTGACGTTGTCGATGTCGAGGACGTCGATTTCAGTCACGCCGGCTTGGCGCATTTCCACGATTTGAACATGGCTCAACTCTTGGCCAGCTTCAGCGTAGATTTCACCATTCTCGGCGCTAGCAATATCGAAGGCTGCAAAACGGCCGATCAACTGATCGTCTGGCACCAACAAGGTTGTGACACCTTCTTCAGCCAGTTTATTGGCATTACGGGCCGACAACTTCTTGCCACCTTCAGCAACAACTTTGCCGTTAGCGGCATTGATCAGATCATAAGCGGGCTTCTGGCCGCGCCAACGCTCTGGCACAAACGGAATGTTCCAGCCGCCTTCAGCTGCAGTATAGGTGATGGTCTTATAGAAGGTCGACAGAATGTCTTCCGCACCCATGCCCAACGCATATAGGATGGTCGTTGCAGGCAATTTGCGCTTGCGGTCGATACGGACATAGACGACGTCCTTGGCATCAAACTCAAAGTCGAGCCACGAGCCGCGGTAAGGAATGACACGCGCTGCGAACAACAGCTTGCCCGAAGAGTGGGTCTTGCCCTTGTCGTGGTCGAAAAACACGCCAGGCGAACGGTGCATCTGCGAGACGATTACCCGCTCAGTACCGTTGACGACAAAGGTGCCCTTGTCGGTCATCAAAGGAATGTCGCCCATATAGACGTCTTGCTCTTTGATGTCTTTGACAGACTTTGCGCCAGTGTCTTCGTCGGATTCAAATGTAATCAGACGCAGCTTGACCTTCAGAGGAGCCGAAAACGTCAAATCGCGCTGGATACATTCATCCACGTCAAACTTGGGTGGCTCAAACTCAAAGGAGACATACTCCAGAACAGCACGCTCTTGGAAATCCTTGATTGGGAATACCGACTTAAAAACGGCTTCAATGCCTTCGTCGCGGCGCATTTCTTGCGGTACATCTTTTTGAAGGAATTGGTCATAGGAACTTTTTTGAACCTCGATCAGGTTCGGCATTGTCACTGCTTCGGCAATTTTGCCGAAAGATTTACGAATACGTTTCTTACCCGTGAACGATTGAGCCATCGCTCTTCCCTTCTTGTGGGGCCGCGCGATCATCCAGCGGGGGCTGGGCGCGCAGGCTGCCGAATGATTGCCTGCTCGGGAAAAAGCCCCCTTCAAACGCAACAAAAGGTCCCGCAGGCGTGTGGGACCGTAGCGTGGAAAAATGAAGGTGCGAGGTGCGTATGTCTTACGTCGCCCTGCAAGTAAAGGGGGATCAGACAGTCTTTACAGCTGTTTTATGCCAGAGCTGTATCTGACCTGAATTTCGCGCGCAACGACAAGCCTAACATGGCGTAAAGAACGGCAAAAGCCAAGATTATTTCCGAAAATTTTTCAAAGACTTCATGCTGAAATAAGACACCTGCACTGACCATCAAGGCAAAAGCTGCTGGCCAAGAAGTACAATCGCGCGAGAACCGAATAATTGTAAGATCACGGACGGATTACCAGTCATAAAAAACGGGCACCCCCATCAGAGAGGTGCCCGCCTTTGTTTTCAGCCTATGCCGAAAGCTTACTTCAATTCGACCTTTGCACCAGCTGCTTCGAGCTGAGCCTTGATCTTGTTGGCTTCGTCCTTGGACACGCCTTCTTTGACTGGCTTTGGAGCTGCTTCGACCAGGTCCTTGGCTTCTTTCAGGCCGAGACCCGTGATGCCACGAACTTCCTTGATCACTTCGATCTTCTTTTCGCCGAACGAGGCGAGAACGACGGTGAATTCAGTTTGCTCTTCAGCAGCTTCAACTGGAGCAGCAGCGCCGCCAGCAGCAGCAACAGCCACAGGCGCAGCAGCAGTTACGCCCCACTTTTCTTCAAGAAGCTTTGCAAGGTCTGCAGCTTCCAAAACGGTCAATGCGGACAGGTCTTCGACCAACTTTTCGAGTTTAGACATTTTCGTGTTTCCTAACTTGGATAGGTTTGTAAATGGTATCGCGGACGACGGACGTCACGCAGCATCCTTGTCGGCATAAGCCTGTAGAACGCGGGCCAGCTGGGCGGCAGGTGCTTGGACCACAGCAGCGATTTTCTGGGCAGGTGCCTGAATAACGCCAATGATCTTCGAACGCAGCTCATCCAAGGATGGCAAGGTAGCCAGCGACTTGACGCCATTAGCGTCCAGTACTGTTGCGCCCATGAAGCCCCCAGTCAGAACGAGCTTGTCGTTCGTCTTGGCGAAATCTGCCATCAATTTCGGTGCGACCGTTGGGTCTTCCGAAAAAGCAACAGCTGTCGGGCCTTTCAGAAGCACATGGGCGCCTTCGCCCGCATGCCCTTCAAGAGCCAGCCTCGCGAGGCGGTTTTTAACCACCTTCACGCCCGCACCAACGGCCGAAGCCTTGATACGGAGGTCCGTCAATTCCGCGACGGTCATTCCGGTGTAGTGCGCAAACACAACAACGGTATTCTCGTTAAAGACGCTTTTCAGTGTCTCGACGACTTCGGCCTTTTCGGTCCGATCCATCGCGGTCTCCTCAGGTTTGATAGATAGGACCATCCCATCTATCGGTGACTGCCACCTCCCAAAGAAAGGGCGGCGACAGGCCTGCCCGGGGACGAAGGACCTCTGATCCGTTTGTTGCCAAACCTCTCATCAGTAACACTCGCTCCCGTCTAACGTGGACCAGAAAGTCTCCCTTCTGATTAAGCCATCGCTGGCATCCATGATCTCGGACAGGTTGCTCTGTGTCGATAACTGCACAACACAGAGCATTCGCGCGGGGTTGCCCCCGCTTGAATGGGTTGGATGGGCAGACCTTATGGTCTGCCCATCAAAACTTTAGGCTGGGACGTTGATCGCCGAAGCGGTGTCCACCTTAACGCCAGGACCCATGGTCGAAGACATCGACACGCGGCGGACATAGGTGCCCTTCGCGCCGGTTGGCTTCGCTTTCACGAGGGCGTCGACCAACGCGCGGGCGTTTTCAGCTAAAGCGGCTTCCGTGAAGCTTGCCTTGCCGATGCCTGCGTGAATGATGCCGGCTTTTTCCACGCGGAACTCAACAGCGCCGCCCTTGGAATCTTCAACAGCCTTTTTGACATCCATGGTCACGGTGCCGACCTTTGGGTTTGGCATCAGGCCACGTGGGCCCAAGACCTTACCCAAACGACCAACCAGCGCCATCATGTCTGGGGTTGCGATGACGCGGTCAAAGTCCATGCGGCCGCCTTGCACTTCTTCGAGCAAGTCTTCTGCACCAACGATTTCAGCACCAGCTGCGCGGGCTTCATCTGCCTTAGGACCACGGGCAAACACGGCCACGCGAACCGAACGGCCTGAACCGTTTGGCAGGTTACACACGCCACGGACCATTTGGTCTGCGTATTTTGGTTCAACGCCCAGATTGACAGCGATATCCACGCCTTCGTCAAACTTAGCTTTTGCATTAGCCTTCACGATCGCGATGGCTTCTTCCAAGGTGTAGAGCTTTTCAGCAACAACGCTTGTGCGGGCGGCGGAGAGCCGTTTTCCAACTTTAGCCATGATTATGCCACCACTTCCAAGCCCATGGAACGTGCCGAGCCAGCGATGATTTTCGTCGCGGCATCGAGGTCCATAGCGTTCAAGTCCTTCATTTTCTTTTCAGCGATCTCACGGCACTGGGCCATAGTCACCGAACCAGCGCGGTCACGACCTGGCTTCAACGAGCCCTTCGCGAGACCTGCTGCCTTCTTGAGATAGTGGGACGCAGGTGGCGTCTTGATCTCGAAGGTGAAGCTCTTGTCTTGATAATAGGTGATCACGGTTGGGCATGGGGTGCCCTTTTCCATTTCCTGCGTTTTGGCGTTAAAGCCTTTGCAGAATTCCATGATGTTCAAGCCGCGTTGACCCAACGCAGGCCCGATTGGTGGAGCAGGCTTTGCTTCGCCTGCCTTCACCTCGAGCTTGATTTGCCCGAGAATTTTCTTCGCCATAGTCCCACTCCTAAAAGCCACCCTATTCAGGTGTGCTTGGGTTTTTCGATCCATCCAGTAAGACTGGTAGATCGAGGGTTACGTGGTCCGGCCGCGCTGGCTAATTTGCGCGAACCTCCCACATCTCATGCACCGATGGATTAGCTCAGCTTTTCCACCTGCGCATATTCAAGTTCAACCGGTGTAGACCGGCCGAAGATTGAAACTGCTACTTTGAGGCGCTGACGCGACTCATCGACTTCTTCAACATGGCCTTCGAAGGAAGCAAACGGGCCATCCATAACCCGCACCTTCTCGCCCAAATCGAACGAAATAATTTGCTTTGGACGCTCCACGCCTTCTTCGACCACGCCCAGAATGCGCTGAACTTCGCGCTCAGACACAGGCGTTGGACGCTTGCCAGCATCAGCACCCAAGAAACCGGTCACCTTTGGGGTGTCCTTAACCAAGTGATAGGTGGCGTCATCCAACTCCATCTTCACCAAAACATAGCCCGGAAAGAAGCGGCGCTCGCTGACGCGTTTGCGGCCACGGACTGTCTCTGTCACTTCTTCGGACGGCACCAGAACTTGCTCAACCTTATCGGCCAAACCTTTCTGGGCAGCTGTCTCTTTAATCTGCTCTGCAACTTTCTTCTCGAAGTTCGAGTAAGCGTGCACGATGTACCACTTGGCGCTCAACCTATTGTCCCCCGCCAATACCGAGTATGGAAACGACTGCGCTGCGAAGCAGCAAGTCAACTAAGAAAAAGAAGATCGCGGCAACCACGACCATTAAGAAAACGAAAACAGTCGAAACCAAGGTCTCATTGCGCGACGCCCAAGAAATCTTGCGGATTTCCGAACGCACGTCCTTAAAGTACTGAACTAAGCCAGACTTCTTGACAGCAGGCTTTGGAGCCGGAGTGGGCGTGGTGGGTGCTTGTGCCATAATTTTCTAGGTGGTGCGGGCATCCCGAAAGCGCCAGCCCCAATCATTCCTGTTTTGCATTCCATTGAGTGACCCCTTCAGTGAAGCCACCTTGTTTCTATTACCGTCCCGCGCCTGGCAGGGGCTGAGGGACTCGAACCCACGACCCTCGGTTTTGGAGACCGATGCTCTACCAGCTGAGCTAAACCCCTAAAGCGCGCCGCGCCCGAAGGCGTTAGACCTTGGGCGCGGACCGCCGCATATGCCCGAACACCCCTTCTGACGCAAGAGGGGCATGTGAAACAAGTCGCAGGAAATGGTCGAATGTGCGCAGCGATTGGGGGCCACTTAAACCCCTGACACGATCCTGCAGCAAATCTGTCGTGAAATTGTTGCAACAACGCAACACACGCGAACTAGAGTCGCCCAGAACGTGAATTTCACCATTGGCATGGTAGATTCCTCCGTGTCCGCACGTTACCGCACTCACCCATCAGCATTTCGGCGCTTCAGATTCCTCCTCGACCAATCCGGTCTTTCTGGAGCGAAAACCCGATTTGGCGATTTCGACAATCAGGATGGACCTCACATGATTTCTAAACGTCACCTCGCAATGGCCTCGGTTAGCGCCGTTGCTTTTAGCACCCTTGCATTCGCACCAGGTTTTGCGGCTGCCCAAACCGCAGCAGCAGCCGAAGAGCCGACCGGCATTGAGACGGTCATCGTGACCGCTCGTAAGCGCGAAGAAAGCAGCCAAGACGTGCCTGCGTCGCTGACCACGGTGCGTGGTGATGCGTTGACGACTTTGACCTCGGGCGGCGCAGACATGAACGCCTTCTCCGGCCGCGTCCCCTCGTTGGTTGTTGAAAGCTCATTCGGCCGGACCTTCCCACGCTTCTATTTGCGCGGTTTGGGCAACTCCGACTTCGACTTGAACGCGTCGCAGCCCGTTTCTTTGATCTATGACGAAGTCGTGTTTGAAAACCCAGTTCTGAAGGGCTTCCCTGTATTCGACGTTGAGCGCATCGAAGTGCTGCGCGGGCCACAAGGCACCTTGTTCGGCCGTAACACCCCAGCCGGTATCGTCAAGTTCGACAGCGTGAAGCCGAATGGCAAATCCGGCGGTTATTTGAAGGGCGGCTTCCGCTCGTTCGGTGGTCGTGATGCTGAAGGTGCTTTGGGCGGCTCAATCACTGACACGGTTTCATTCCGCGTTTCAGCCCTACTGACGGGTCAAGACGATTGGATCACCAACACGGGGCCGTTGGCTGAAAAGAATCTCGGTGGCTTCGATGACCGCGCCATTCGCGCCCAATTGCGCATCCAGCCGAGCGACCAGCTTGACATCTTGCTGAATGCACATGCCCGCAAGCTTGAAGGCACGTCGCAAATCTTCCGCGCCAACGTCATCACCCAAGGCAAGCGCGGCCTAAACAGCAATTACGTGGCTGACCGCGTCAGCTATGACCAAGGCGAAGGTAACAATCAAGAGCTTGAGTCGAAGGGCCTCACCGCCCGTATCTCTTATGACTTCGGCAATGTCACGCTGACTTCGGTCACTGGCTATGAGACCTTGAGCTTCTACGGCCGTGGCGACATCGACGGTGGTGTGGCTGGCGTTGGCCCAGGATTCATCCCATTCAGCTCTGATACGGCTGATGGCGTCGACGATCACAAGCAAGTCAGCCAAGAATTGCGTCTTTCCAGCAATGGCGACGGCGCACTGAGCTGGCAAGTTGGCGCTTATGTGTTCCAAGAAGAGCTGTCGATCTTCTCGCTCGGCTTCTTCTCGCCAACAGGCATCTTCACCGATGCTCGTCAAACTCAAGACACCGATTCTTGGGCCTTGTTCGGTTCGTTGACCTACAAGCCAAGCGACCGTTTGGCTCTGACAGCTGGCCTGCGCTATTCCGATGACAGCAAGGATCTGGTTGCACGTGGCGGCATCGCCAACATCGCGCCAGTTCGCAAAAGCGTTTCCGATGAAGCGGTGTCGTGGGATCTTTCGGCAACCTATGAAGCCACCGAAGCGGTCAATGTCTATGCACGCGCCGCTCGCGGCTATCGCGCTCCTTCTATCCAAGGCCGCATCTTGTTCGGTACCGCCGTCACCACGGCCAAGTCCGAATTTGTGACCTCCTTTGAAGCAGGTGTGAAAGCCTTCGCGCTAGACCGCAAGATTCGGGCAGACTTCAACGTGTTCACCATGAACATTGAAGACCAGCAATTCACCGCTATTGGCGGTGCTGGCAACTTCAACCAATTGTTGAACGCCAAAGAAGGCAAAGCCTCTGGCTTTGAAGCCGAACTTCAATGGTTGCCAACCCAGAACTTGTCGTTCGCTGGTTCGCTGTCGTACAACAAGACAGAAATCAACGACGCCGCTTTGACCGTTGGTGCCTGCGGTGCGCCGTGCACCTTGCAAAACCCGCTTGTGGGCGGAAATGCTAAGATCGATGGCAACGCCTTCCCGAACGCACCGGAGTGGATTGCCAACGTTTCGGCCAAATACTCTAAGCCTTTCGGCAATGGCCATGAGTTCTTCGCTTTGACCGATTGGGCCTATAAGGGTGAGACCTATTTCACCCTCTATAAGTCGATCGAATTCTCCGAAGACGGCTATTGGGAAGGTGGTCTGCGCACCGGTGTCACCTTGTTCGACAACAAATATGAGATCGCTGCTTATGGCCGTAACATCACCGATGAAGAGCGTTTGGTCGGTGGTATCGACTTCAACAACTTGACCGGCTTCACCAACGCACCACGCATCTGGGGCGTTGAAGCGAAAGTCAATTTCTAAGCTTTTAGCTGGATTGATCTAACCGAAATGGGCGGGCCTGACAGACCACTGTCGGGCCCGTTTTTTGTACAGCGTGACAGTGGCGACTTATGGGTGATCCTCCGCTATAGTGTTTCCTTGCATGGGGGGATGCGCGTGATCGCTTTATTCGGCGATATTCATTCAAATATCCAAGCGCTTGAAGCGTGTTTGGAAGATGCCGAGGCGCACGGCGTCACCCGCTATGTGTTTCTAGGAGACTTTGTTGGCTATGGCGGAGACCCTGGAAAAGTGCTGGCTAAGATCGAGGCCCTCGTCTCCAATGGTGCGATTGCTGTCAAAGGCAATCACGATGATATGGCCAGCGATTTTGATCGCGAAATGAATGAAACCGCCGCAAGTGCCGCTAATTGGACCCGTAGCCAATTGTCGAAAGAGCAACAGAAATTTCTCGATAGCCTCCCCATGGTGATCGAGGACGAAGACCGCCTCTACGTGCATGCCGATGCCTCAGCGCCGGAGAGATGGCGCTATGTCACCGATTGTGCGAGTGCGCAGCTGTCGCTTGAAGGCACTCAAAGCCGCATTGTGGTGTGCGGGCATGTGCATCAGCCGGCGATTTATGGCCTTGCCAGTGATGGTTCAATCTCCCGCTTCGTTCCCGCCGATGAGGCCAAAGTGCCACTTTTGAGCTCGCGACGCTGGCATGTGGTTTTGCCCAGTGTCGGCCAGCCGCGTGATGGCAATCCACTGGCAGGCTACGGCCTTTATGACCCTGTCAGTCGCCAGCTTGAGTTTCGGCGGTTACCTTATGATATCGACGGGGCCGCAGCCTCTATTCGGGCTGCGGGCCTGCCCGGCCGTTTGGCAGACCGCCTCCATGTAGGTCGCTAAGGCATGAGCGCGTCACACCTACTCGAAACCGGTATGGTGATCGACGAGTTTACGATTGGCGAAATCGTACATCGGGGTGGTATGGCTGTGCTCTGGCGCTGCACCCATCCTGAAATCCCCTTCCCGCTTCTGATGAAAGTGCCGCGCCTCGCCGACGGGGAAGACCCTGCGGCGATCGTCAGCTTTGAGATGGAGCAAATGATCCTGCCGCGTCTGTCTGGGCTGCATGTGCCCAAGACGTTTGGCGTTGGGGACTTTTCCAAGCAGCCCTATATCGTGGTGGAGGAGATTGCCGGCGAGACCCTGCTGCCAAAGCTGAAAGAATTGCCCTTATCGGCCGCTGAAGTTGCCCGCATTGGCATCGCCTTGGCCACGGCGCTCGACTCTCTGCATCGCCAGAATGTCATCCACCTTGACCTCAAGCCTTCCAACATCTTGTTTCGGGCAAGTGGTGAAGCTGTTCTGATTGATTACGGCCTATCACACCACACCGACTTGCCAGACCTGATGGCAGAGCAATTCCGCCTCCCTTACGGCACCGCCCCTTACATGGCCCCGGAGCAAGTGCTGGGCGTACGCAATTACCGACGTTCAGACGTTTTCGCGCTGGGGGTGCTCCTCTACTTCTTTGCTACAGCCGTGCGCCCGTTCGGCGATCCGATCAGCCTTAAAGGCCTAAAAGAGCGCTTGTGGCGCGACCCAATACCGCCACGCCGCTGGCGGGATGATATTCCGGCGTGGCTGCAAGAGGTTATTCTACGCTGTCTCGAGCCCAATCCAGAACAGCGCTACCCAACCGCAGCCCAAGTCGCTTTTGATTTGAAGAACCCCGACCAGATCTTGCTGACCCCGCGTGGCCAGCGCTTGCGCCAAGATTCCTGGCTCACCGCATTTCGGCGCAAGCACAATCGCGAGACTTATGCCCCAGCGCGAAAGCTCGCGAGCCAAAGCAAGTTTGCTGCTGCGCCCATCATTCTGGTGGCGCTGGACCCGACCACAATCAATGGCCCACTCGGCCGGGCTTTACGCGATAAATTGCAAAGCACCTTAGCCGCTACACCCCAAGCGCGCGCTGTGGTGATGACGGTTTTGAACAATAATGTTGTCGCTTTGGACCAAAACCCGGTCGTGACATCGCCAAATCGACACGTCGCGCGCATCGTGGCCTTGAAGCAATGGGCCAAGCCCTTAGGGCTTGGCGAGCAGGCCATCTCTTACCACGTACCCGAAGCCCTCAATACGGCAGAGGCCATCTTGGACTATGCGCGCGCCAATCATGTCGACCACATCATCATGGGTGCACGGGCTGAAAGCACCGTCCGGAATCTGCTGGGCGCAGTTTCAGCCCAAGTTTCGGCCCACGCGCCGTGTACGGTTACGGTGGTGCGGCGCAGAGAGTGGCCCACTGCGGATATGGCGTCTGAAGAAAAGCATTCCTAGGCTTCGCAATTTGTGCCCAAGCAGGTTATGAAAAGACCATGTCACACAATAGCTTTGGCCATCTCTTCCGTGTCACCACTTGGGGCGAAAGCCATGGGCCAGCGCTTGGCTGTGTGATTGATGGCTGTCCGGCGGGTATTCCGCTCACGACGGACGATATCCAAGGCGATCTGGATCGTCGCAAGCCCGGCACCAGCCGCTTTGTTACCCAAAGGCGCGAAGCTGATGAAGTGCGCATTCTCTCAGGCATTTTTGAAGATGATCGCACAGGTGGGCCTGTCACCACGGGAACGCCGATTAGCTTAATGATCGAAAACACCGATCAGCGCAGCAAGGACTATTCCGACATCCGCGACAAATGGCGCCCCGGGCACGCTGATTACACTTATGACGTCAAATATGGCGTGCGCGACTATCGCGGCGGTGGCAGGTCCAGCGCGCGCGAAACTGCCGTGCGCGTGGCTGCGGGCGCTGTCGCAAAGAAGGTTTTGGGGCCAGAGATCACGATCCAATGCGCGCTGATCCAAATCGGCCCGCACAAGATTGACCGCGCCAATTGGGACTGGGCGCAAACCCGAGAGAACCCCTTCTTTGCACCAGATGCAGCGATTATTCCGGTGTGGGAGGCTTTTCTCGATGAAGTTCGCAAGGCGGGCTCATCCACTGGGGCCATCCTCGAAGTCGTCGCGTCAGGCGTGCCGGCAGGCTGGGGTGCGCCGATTTATGGCAAGCTCGATAGCGAGCTCGCCGCGGCCCTCATGTCGATCAATGCGGTCAAAGGCGTTGAAATTGGCGCGGGCTTTGACGCGGCGATGTTGAGCGGCGAAACCAATGCCGATGAAATGCGCCGTGGCCAGAATGGCGACGTCGTTTTTGCTTCCAACAATAATGGTGGAATCCTTGGCGGCATTAGCACCGGCCAAGACATTGTAGCCCGATTTGCGATCAAGCCCACCTCTTCTATCCTAAATGAAGTCAACAGCTTGAACCGCGATCTTGAAGAAGTTTCGCTTCGGACCATTGGCCGGCACGACCCCTGTGTTGGCATAAGGGCGGCCCCTGTTGGCGAGGCCATGATGGCGTGCGTGCTGGCCGATCATATGCTGCGCCATCGTGGCCAAAAAGGTGGTTAGTGCTAATGGGGCCAGCTGAACGACCAGAGCTTTTAGGGCGTGTGTTCATCAGTGACTTTGATTCCCGGCCAGCCCGCGCCTTTGTGCTTGCCGGGATAGGCCTATTTGGCTTGGCCGGATTTGCCAGCCTTGCCTTCCTCAAGACAATCCCACTTGTGCCGCTCCTCTGTATGGCGGCCTTAGTCTTTCATTTTGCCCCCGCTTTATGGCCACGCAAGTCTGCAATTGATTTGAGGAATGAGGGCTTTCGCCTCGATGGATTAGGCTTAATCCCGTGGGAGGCGATTGGTAAAGTCAGTTACAACGAGCGGCAGATTACTCAGAACGCGAAAATCCGGATCGTCGCTTTGCTCGAGATTGAACTGGTTGCCACGTTCGATCTCGCAATCGTACGCCCGGATGCGGGTCCACCTTGGCGGCGTTTTCAGGCGCGCAACTGGCGCAAGGTCGGCGACAACCGCCTAACGATCCTTTTGTCTGGCCTCACCGATGGTCCGCGCGACATCCGAAACGCGTTTGAAGTATTTTTGGGCTCTCCGATTACAGGTCCGCGCGGGCTGGTCGTTTAAGCCGCGCCGAAATCATCTTAAACGTGACAAAAATCAGGATGGCCGGTATCAAACCAATGGCCAGATAGAGTTGCCCTTTCTCGCCCGCGACCGTGCCGACACTCGCGATCAACGCCCACGCGACAAAGGTATAGGCCACGGCAGACATCACAATCCAAGCTGCAAAGAGCCCAAAAGGCACGCCAAAAAATCCGGCTGCAATATAGGCCGGGATACGTGTGCCCGGCACAAAGCGGGCGATCAGCAAGGTCTTTCCCGGATTAGCAACAATTTTCGCCCGAACCTGAGCAATTGCGGGTTTTTCTGAAAATCGATGCGCCCAAGCTTGAGTCCTTCCAGCCCAACCGAGCCAATATTTCCACAAGTCGCTGATGATCAAGCCCGCCAACATAGCGATAACAATTAAGGCTCCATCGGCCATGTGGTCCATGCCGGGATGGGCAAACGCCGTCACAGCCCCAAGAACCGCTGCATCCTCTTGGACAAAAGGCGCGATAAAGGCACTTAAATAGATGAGATAGTCAGGACTGATCATTAGCAACAAAACGCAGAGCGTGCATGTCTAGTTACAGCCCAAGCTGCCGTGCAGCCAGATCGCGCATGATTTCTTCAGAGCCGCCACCAATCGCGTTCACCCGCACTTCGCGATAGATGCGCTCAATCCGCGATCCGCGCATATAGCTGGCCCCACCCAGAATTTGACTGGCCTCGCGCGCACAAAACTCCAAAGTCTCGGTTGCTTGCACTTTCAGGAGGCAAAGATCAGCTACCGGCGTCTCGCCCTGGGCGACCCGCCAAGCGCATTGATCAAGCCATGCGGTTGACGTCGCGATCTTCTGCACCATTTGCGCAACTTTGTGCCGCACAACTTGGTGATCGGCCAGACGCTTGCCGAACGTCTTGCGCTGGCGGGCCCAGATGACAGCATCTTCGACACAGGCCCGCGCGGCACTTAAAGCACCCGACGCCATGCCCAGTCGCTCTCCATTAAAATTGGCCATAATGCCGTAGAAACCGCCATTTTCTGGCCCGATCAGATTTTCGGCTGGCACTTGTACATCTTCAAAGAAGATTTCAGCCGTATCAGAGGCCCACCACCCCTGCTTTTTCAAGAGGTTGCGGGTGACACCTTTGGCATTGGCATCAATGAGCAGCAGACTAATCCCGCCAGCACCTGGCCCACCTGTGCGCACTGCGGTTGTCAGCCAATGAGAGGTGCAGCCGCCAGTAATATAAAGCTTAGAGCCATTCACCCGAAATATATCGCCATCCCTGACGGCACGGGTTTGTAGATTAGCGACGTCAGAGCCCGCATCAGGCTCGGTGATGGCAAGGCTGATTTGCTGACGTCCTGCCAAAACCTCTGGCGCAAGGCTCGCCTTCAATGCGTCACTGCCTGCCGCTAGAACGGGGGGCAGGCCAATGCCGTGAATCATAAGGGCGGCAGTAATACCGCCAGCACCAATGCGGCCTAACTCCTCGCTCGTAACGATCCCATGATGCCAATCATAATCGGGGCCCCGTCCCGTCCCGCCATATTCCACCGGATAGCCTGCGCCCAACAGACCAAAGGCACCTGCCCTTAAAAACAGGTCGCGCGGTATGGCCCCCGCTTCATCCCATTGGTCGACATAGGGCATGATTTCCCGGTCGATGAAGCGACGCAATTGGGAACGCCACAAACTATGGCTTTCGCCCATAAATGGGGATTTGGGGCGGAGCGAGTCGAAATCGAGTGAGTCAGGCATAACCAAATCTAAGCAGGCTTTCCCCGCCCTGACCAGAGGTCAAAACGGGGAGCATGAATAAATCTAGTCGTCGTCTTCTTGGGCGACTTGATAAACAAGGGACTGACCGCGCCTTACGACGGAGATATAGTCACCAACGAACAAGCGGTGATCTGCAAGATGGTCGAAGGCATCATCAGGGCCCTCGTCTTTTTCATCATAATGGACGCGCCAACGTCCGCCCTGATGGCTCAACCAACCATCCGCATTGTCTTCTGGATTAGGGGAGAACCGGGTGACGGTGCATTGATTGCGATGGGCTTTCCAAGCTTCTGCGTCTAAGTGTCCATCTTGGCGCAAGGGTGCAACGATCACATAGCCGTGCCGATTGTCGCCGGTGGGGTAGCCTGCCTCTGGATTGCGGGCCAAGCGCAAAGTCATGCGTGTGAGACCAGACATGGGATTTCCTTTCAGAAAAGTAGTTGGGTTGCTCTAATGACAAAGCATCAGGGAAGGCGTGGTGACCGTCTTCAACAAAGTGCGGGTGACCCCGCCAAATACGAATTCCCGCGCGCGGCTGTGCCCATAGGCCCCAGCGACCAGAAGCCCGGCACCATGAGTTGTACAGGCTTTAAGGATTTCAGAGGCCGTATCTTTCGAGGCGTCCATCGTTTCGATGTGGGCCTTGATGTCCTGCCGACCAAGCCAGTCCTGTAGGCGTGCTGGATCGCTCAGCTCCTTGCCTTCATCCTCCAGCGCACCAACCGATTGAATGATAATGACTTTGCCAGCCTTGCGCAGAAGCGGCAGGGCCGCCTTCGCAGCACGGCCCGCCTCGACGCTGCCATCCCAAGCAATCAAGGCTGTCCCGGTTAGCATGCTGATGGGCGTGCGGGGGATGAAGATCGGGGCGTGGGCATCCATCAAAAGGGCTTCAAAAACCGGCGAGATCGAGGTCTTGCCGCGCACGGTCTCGCACCCAAAAATCACGATGTCGCTTAGGGCTGCACGACGTGCCAACAGGCGATCTTGTAAGCCAACCAGTCTGTCAACTGTGAGCCCGCCCTTACCGCTGGCCAAAGAGTCCACCCGGGCCTGAACGTCCTTCCAAGCTTCCTCGTTTCCATCTCGCGCGGATTGGATCAGGCTGGCCGAGGTGGAAGCAAAAGACCCATCTGCAGACCAAGCCATCAGCTCGGTTGGATCCATTTGCGCATAAACGCTCGCAACAGTACCGTCGATCAACTCCGCCAAGGCCAAACCTTGCTGCAAGAGCGCTACGTCGGTGTCGTCACCACGCAGGGGCACGAGAATTTCACATTGAGTCATATTGTTTCCTCCATCACTACAAAACCGTGCGATGCACTTATGGTTCCCAAATGGCCATAACGAGCACCTGACCTAATTGCTGAGAAGTCCACTGGTATTTTGATGTCATTCTCGGCATGAGTGTGTTTCCACGCCTAAGACGTGGGGACGACAGCGTAGCGTCCGCAAGTGACAATCAACCACATGAGACATATGGCCACACAAGCACCTGCCTCCCCGCGAAAGTTCGCAAAATCTGCTCCGCCCCGTGCCTGGCAGCGTATGCTGTCCGGTCGGCGTCTAGACCTCCTAGACCCCTCGCCGCTGGACATTGAGATTGAGGATATCGCTCATGGTCTGGCCCGTGTTGCACGCTGGAATGGTCAAACAACAGGCGATCACGCCTTTTCTGTGGCTCAGCACAGCTTGATCGTTGAAGAGATCGCGGCCTATATTGAGCCCAGCCTAACGCCAAAAGAGCGCTTGATGGCGTTGTTGCATGATGCCCCAGAATATGTTGTGGGCGATATGATTAGCCCGTTTAAGAACGCCTTGGGCGTAGATTATCGCGCTTTTGAAGACCGATTGGAGCGGGCGGTCCATATTCGGTTTGGCTTAGCGCCAAAAACCCCCGCGACCTTAAAGAAGCTGATAAAGCGTGCCGATCTTGCTTGTGCTTACTTTGAAGCGACCCAAGTTGCGGGTTTTGGGCAAGAGGAATCGGTGATTTTCTTTGGGGCACCGCCCGCCGGCCTTGTCATTTCCATTGACCCTTGGCCTGCCCGTCGGGCGCAAGAGGCCTATGTTGCCCGTCATCAGGCCTTGATCGCTCTGATTGACGCCCAAAGTTCGCCCCAGCGGTAAAAAGAAAGCGGTTTGATGCCCTATATCTCAGTTTGCTCTTTGGCTTTGGTCCCATCCACTGTCACGCGTTTGCTGCCGTGGGGCATGATCACATTGCTGGACCCTACCAGCATGATTGAGACCCCAGTTGGCCTGTCGCCCGACACGCATCTAAGGCTTGGCCTCAATGATGTTACTTCTGTGCAGGCAGGCCTTATCACACCCGCCGAAGCCCATGTGACTGCTATTTTGGATCATGTTCAGGCGTGGGATCAGTCCGCTCCCTTGGTCGTGCATTGCTGGGCCGGCGTCTCACGCTCGACCGCCTCTGCTTTTATGGCGGCTTGCGCATTGAATCCCGAAGTTCCACCGCTCAGAATTGCTCAGTTCATACGCGAGGCCTCGCCCACCGCGACACCCAATCGCCTTTTGATCCGTTATGCCGATGATCTTTTGGGTCGAAGAGGCACCATGGTGGATGCGATTGACGCGATTGGCCGTGGCGAAGATTGTTGGGAAGGTGTAGCGTTCGATCTACCAGCCCGGTGGGAGCCCTAGCATGAATGCCACGCCACGCGTCATTATCGGCCTATCCGCCGTCGTCGTGGCAGCTAGTGGCAAGGGCCCTGAACTTCTGTTGAGCGGCAGCCCTGGTGCAATTGGCTTGCCGTTTGGAAGCTTTGACCCAATTGGTCACCGCACGTTTGAACTAGCCGTGCGTGACTTTGTGACCTCACAAACTGGCTTTGCGCTCGGTTATGTCGAACAGCTCTACACGTTTGGCGACAAAGGTCGGGAAGCCCCCGTGGCCGACATGGGCCAATCTTCGGATGCAGATCGCGTCGTGTCGGTGGGTTATATCGCCTTGGCTGGCAGCATTGATGAAGGGCAACGCCGCGCAGGTGTGTGGGCGGACTGGTACCGTTTCTTTCCGTGGGAAGATCGCCGCAGCACAGCGGGCATGCGAGCTCTAGATGTATTGATGCCTGACCTCAACGCTTGGGCGACCACAACAGCGCGGCAAAGCCGGGTCGCCATGGCATTTGGCCTGCATGGGCAATCGTGGCAGGAATCGCAAGTATTGGACCGGTTTGAACTTCTGTATGAAGCGGGCCTTGTCCAAGAGGCTCAACGCGACCGCGCCAAGAGCCAAGGGCCCGCTGCACCGGCGCTGGAACGCGACTATGTGGGCGAGCCTTTGGTCTCCGATCACCGCCGTATCCTTGCCACCGCCATAGGTCGCTTGCGCGCCAAAATACGCTATCGTCCGATCATTTTTGACTTAGCCCCTATTCGTTTCACCTTGAGTGAACTGCAGGACCTCGTAGAAGCCTTGTGCGGCGTGAAACTGCATAAACAAAACTTTCGCCGGACGCTTGAACGCTCAGGCCTCGTGGAACCCACGGGTGCGATGCATGCTGAGACCGGCGGTCGCCCGGCCATGCTCTTCACCCGCAGTGCAACGAGCCGTCAGGCCGGTGCCTCGGGCCTCAGCTTGCCCTTGGCTAAGCGCTAAACCCCGCTCCTGCGATTTGTCCGGATGCGGAAAATGGTTTTCAATTGACAGACCCTTTTGCTCACACTAAGTATAAGCCCCCGCGCCGATCATGGCTGTTGCCACGGCACAAGGAACTAATGCTCAATTTGAGTATTAGTTATCAGGAGAGTGAAGATGGCCGTTCTGGATTTAGGTTTGAAACCCTCAAGCGAAGGCACCTCGGGTGCTGGTTCGCGCCGTCTATCGCCTGCCGCTGCGCGTGGCCTTGTCCATGACGCCGCTGTGAAGGCAGAGACAGACCACCTCTATGAAATCGTACGCCATGTGATCTCACCCCTTGAATGGCCAGCCTATGCGCCATTGATCGCGGCCATCAACCGTTTGAAGAAAGAGCGCGACGCCGTCATTCTCGCGCACAATTATATGACCGCCGAAATCTTCAATTGTGTCGGCGATTTTCGCGGTGACAGTCTAGGGCTGGCCCGCGAGGCGGCGAATGTATCTGCCAAAGTAATTGTGCAGGGCGGGGTCCATTTCATGGCTGAAACCTCGAAAATCCTCTCGCCCGACAAAACCGTCTTGATCCCATCCTTGAAAGCAGGCTGCTCGCTGGCGGCTTCCATCACCGGTGCTGATGTGCGGCTGATTAAGGCGCGTTATCCGGGTCTGCCCGTGGTCACCTATGTCAATACAACCGCCGAGGTAAAAGCCGAAAGCGATATTTGCTGCACCTCATCCAATGCGATCCAAGTGGTGGAGACCATCGCGAAAGAATGGGGCGTGGATCAAGTCATTATGTTGCCAGACGAATATCTGGCCAAGAATGTTGCGGCCCAAACCGGCATCAAAATCATCTCATGGAAGGGCAAGTGCGAAGTGCATGAGCGCTTTACCGCTGAAGATATCGCCGAAATCCGCGCCTCCCATCCAGATGCCATCATTCTTGCACACCCAGAGTGCCCGCCTGAAGTCGTGGCAGCCTCTGACTTTACCGGCTCCACCGGCGCGATGAGCGACTATGTGCAAGATTATAAGCCTCAGAAAGTCGTTCTGATCACCGAATGCTCCATGAGCGACAATGTTGCTGTAGCCAATCCAGACGTGGAATTCATCAAGCCCTGCAATCTGTGCCCGCACATGAAGGTCATTACGCTGGAAGCCATCTATGATGCCTTGAAAGACATGCGCTATGAGGTGGAAGTGGATCCAGACATTGCGGCGCGTGCCAAGCAAGCCGTCGACGCAATGTTGGCCATCCCCGCCGCCCCTGCCGGCAAGTTTGACCCGACACGACACGTGCCCGACTCTCTGGAACTGATCTGACGTGGACACACAACGCCTGAAGGACGGTAGCGTCCTGATCATCGGGGCGGGTCTGGCTGGCCTGTTTCTCGCGCTTAAGCTCGCGCCGCGCCCCTGCGTGGTGGTCTCGCCTGCGCCTTTTGGGCAAGCGGCGTCGAGTGCTTGGGCGCAAGGTGGGTTGGCGGCTGCACTGGCCCCTGAGGACAGCGCGCAGAGCCATGCCAAGGATACCATTGCGGCCGGCGCTGGCTTGGTGGACCCGATTGTCGCCATGCTGATCGCCAAGGACGGCCCAGCACGGGTGCGCGACTTGTTGGACCTTGGCGTTGCCTTTGACCGCCACGAAGATGGATCCCTTGCCCTGTCTTTAGAGGCCGCGCACAGCCACGCCCGCGTTGCGCGGGTGGCAGGTGATTTGGCTGGCCGCGAGATTATGGCCAATCTGATCAAAGCGGTGCGCGCGTGCGACCACATTACTTTGGTTGAAGGCGTCGCGGCGCGGGCACTTTTACAAAACGAAGCGGGTCGCATCGGCGGGGTTCTGGCGATGAATGGCAGGCCGATCCGCTTGGAGGCCGAAGAAACCGTGCTTGCGACGGGCGGCTCCGGTGGCTTGTTCCGCGTCACCACCAATCCGGTTGAAGCAGCAGGCCAAGGCCTAGGCATGGCCGCGCGCGCGGGCGCATTGGTTGCGGACGCTGAGTTTGTGCAATTTCACCCCACCGCCATGGATTTTGGTCGCGACCCTGCTCCCTTGGCGACCGAGGCCTTGCGCGGCGAAGGCGCACAGCTCGTCAATTTAGATGGCACACCTTTTATGGCTGGCTATCACTATCTAGGGGACCTAGCACCGCGCGACAGCGTGGCGCGCGCCGTGGCGAGCGAGATCGGGGCGGGACGTGGCGCTTACCTTGATTGCCGCCGTGCTATTGGTGCTGGCTTCCCCGACCATTTCCCGACCGTATTTGCCGCTTGCGCCACAGCCGGCCTTGACCCAAGGACCGACCTGATTCCCATCGCCCCTGCAGCCCACTATCATATGGGCGGTATTGTTACCGACGTGTGGGGGAAGACGACGCTCGACGGCCTTTCAGCCATTGGGGAATGTGCGTCTACCGGGGTGCACGGGGCTAACCGCTTGGCATCCAACTCGCTCCTCGAAGCGGTGGTGTTTGCGCATCGGGTAGCTGAGCGCCTTCGCGACGCGCCTTCAAGCGGGCAAGCAGGTGGCGACGCAGCACCGATCTCGCCTTTGCCCGCAGAGGCCTTGCAGCTTTTGCGAACCGAAATGACTGCCAAAGCTGGTGTGGTGCGCGATGCGGCAGGCCTAGCGAGCCTTATCGGCACCATCCACGACCTCAAGGCTCAACATGGCCCTACCAATGAATTGGTCACTGCGGGCCTGATTGCAGAAGGCGCTTTGGCGCGGCAGGAAAGCCGGGGCGGTCACTACCGTAGCGACTTCCCAAGCGAACTTGATCCTGCCAAGCGCAGCTTTGTCACCTTGGGTGTAAGATCATGAACTTTTTACCCGATGTGGTGATTGAGCCAATCGTTCGCATGGCATTGGCGGAAGATTTAGGGCGCGCGGGGGACGTCACCACTTTTGCAACCGTCGACCCAGATCTTGCGGTACAGTGGGTTTTGCGAGCACGCAGCCCCGGTGTTCTGGCAGGCTTGGATGCCGCCGCTCTCACCTTGCGCCTGATTGATCCAAAAGCCGCGTTGCAACCGCGTCTCAGCGAGGGTGCCACGCTCGCCGCTGGCGATGTGATCGCTACCTTGCATGGCAAAGCCCAGAGCCTGTTAATGGCTGAGCGCGTCATGCTGAACTTTCTGGGGCCTTTGTCGGGAATAGCCAGCCTGACGGCCCGCTATGTGGAAGCGGTGAAGGGCACAAATGCCAAAATCACCTGCACCCGTAAAACCACCCCGGGTCTGCGTTCTTTGCAGAAAAAGGCGGTGCGACTAGGCGGCGGCTCTAACCATCGTTACGGCTTAGACGATGCCATCCTGATTAAGGACAATCATGTTGCCGCTGCTGGTGGCATTGTACCAGCTTTGACCCGCGCCAAAGCCTATGGCGGCCATTTGCTGCCGATTGAGGTGGAAGTGGATAGCCTCGCGCAATTGGAACAAGCCCTGCCCTTTACCCCGACTTGCATCATGCTGGATAATTTCAGCTTGGCAGACTTGAGGGCCGCAGTGGCGCGGGTGGCCGGGGCTGTCACGTTGGAGGCCTCTGGAGGGGTAAATCTTTCAACTGTTGCGGATATCGCCGCGACCGGAGTGGATTATATCTCTGTGGGTGCCCTCACTCATTCCGCCCCCTGCCTCGATCTGGGGTTGGATGAGACCTAACCGGGCCGTCGCGCCAAAAAGACCCCGCCCACCATCAGCATCAACCCAAGTGCTCGTGCCAGCGTCAATGGATAGCGCTGCGCCCCAAAGAGCGCGAAGTGGTCAATCGCGGTCGCGCTGACCAATTGGCCCAACAGAACCAGAAAGATCGCATTGCCAACCCCGATGCGGGGTGCAGCGAGGGTCACAGAGAGCACATAGAACGCCACCAATAGCCCCCCAAGCCAAAAGCCAAACGGTGCGACGGGTCTGAACGGATTGGTGGTGCCAGTAGCAAAAACAACAATTCCTGTTGCAATGGTGCCGACGATGAACAGCACAAAGGCTGCTGCGACTGGGCTTCCAAGGCGCATGCCAAGACCACTATTGAGGGCAGCCATAATGGGAATGCCAAAGCCTGCCAGTAGCATCAGGACTGATAGCCAGACAGGTGCTGCCCCGCCACTCATCCCCCGGCGCGCCTTTGGGTGACGGTCTTGCCACCAATCCCCCAATTGTCCGTTTCTACCTCGTCGATGATGACGACTGTGGTTTCCGGGTTCTTATTGAGCTCAACGCGCAAGAGCTCGGTCACCCCTGCAATCAGGGCAGCCTTCTTTTCAGGCGTCAATCCGTCGGGGGTCACTTTGATGTTTACAAAGGGCATTGGCTTACCTTCTAAAGTCGCCATGCTCTAGGGTTTCGCAAAAACGAGCAAGCCTTTTTGAAAGCGTAAGATCCTATTGCCGCAGCCGCAAGGGAACATTTTTTCCCCCGGCTTGATTACCTACCCCAATCGGCACTGGGACCGGGGAACCTTCATAGTCGGTGTTAATGACCAGCCGCGCGTTTTGGGAGAGCGCGATGTATTTTGCAACAATCACACTCCATTGAGAGGCTTCTGCCACACTCCCAGTCGCACTGACTTGAAGCGTCCCCCAGGGCAGATAAATTGTTCCCAACAACTTATCAACATTGCTGGAGGAAATGATGAATTTGTTACCATTGTTACGGGTCGCTACAATCACAAAGCCTGCCCAATCCCCCGAACGGCGCCCAGACAACGAAACGCTGCTATTGTCTGCAGCTTTAAGTGAAAAGGAAAAATTAAAAAACAGAAGCACGTCATCACCTTCCAAGCGTCCATTTCCTAGCACGTCCAGGCGCTTGCAGAAATAATGTTCACCGGGCAGTAGTTTGAGCACCGCATTGCCCGTTATGGTGTAATAAGTCCTGTGCGTACCCGGTGCTAGGGTAATCGTTCCCGCCGAATGGGTTTGCGCCCCACCATCTGGAACATCCGCACAGCTCTTGGGCGAGCTGATTACGCGATCTTTGAACGGATCAACCATCGTCAGGGCACCGGAGTTGGCTGCGGGGGTGAAGCCTGAGCCCGAGGCAACACCCGTGGCGCGCGGGGTGCCAGCCTCAACAATTGCCTTGTCAATCAATTCAAAATTGCTATTGGAGTGAATGAGGCAATTCTTAGCAAGGATACCACTATTATTGGCTGCGGTAATGGCTTTCTCGCCCACCTTCTCTGCGCCGCCAATAATACACAAAGGCTGAACTTGCATGGACTCGGCGATCGATTTCACTTCAATACGAAAGCCGCCCGGAGGAACTAGGTCTCCGAAAAACGACGGGCGAACAGCAAGTCCTTGAACCGTGTAGGAGCCATCATTGCCTTGGCTTGCTGTAAACGAAACCGTTGCGCGGGTTGCGAACTCGCCAACTTGCAACATTGCAAAACGTTCGACATCGGTTGTGGATTGTCGCGCGCTGGCCCCGACAAGGGTTAGATTTTGCGCTCCTGACAGGGCAGCAGCATCCGCTGCCGATTGCATCAACGCCCTTTCACCACTGAGGGCCACAAGCTCGCTCGTCATGGCAATAATCATCGCCAACGGCACGATCGCAATGCCAGCCATAACGGTAATGTTGCCCGACTGGACCCGGGCCTTCATCGAAGATCGTGATGGTAAACGCGGAAACATTCGAAGCACCCAACCCAACAATTCACCAATCATGATGTTCACATAGCAAAACTTCCTTCTAGTTTGATTAATTGAACCCTAAAAAATTGATGAACTCCATCCTTTACTGCCTCACTTGAGTAAACGATCAGCTTAACTCTAAGTCAGGCCTTAGTGATAGATCGGGTAAAGCACCGAGGAAGGCCAACAAGGTATTTTGAAACGCTAAGGGGTCTTCTAGGAATGCTGCATGGCTGCCTTTGAAGAATTCCACCTTTGCGTGGGGAATTGTTTCCACCGCGCGCTTGGACCGCGACCAAGCGACAATCTGATCAGACTTAGCCCAAGCAAACAGGACGGGCACACCCAAGCGTGCCACCTTGCTGGATAAATCGGCGTCGGCGTCACCAAAACTGCGCCAAGCCTGTACGAGGATTGGTGCCATTTCCGGCCCAGCAGCGACAATGCGGTTGCGCTGGGGATGCGCAGGCTTCCCGGACAAGACCAACCGATAATACAGGCCAAAAGCCCAAGGAAACCAACGTGCGCCAAGGGCTCCAGCTTCAAAAAACCTGACTAAGAGGTTGATTACCGCAGTCGCCAGCGGATCAAGGCGTGCGAGCCCACCCGGATTGCATAATACCAAAGCACGCATAGCCTCGGGCTTTGAAAGGCTCGCAATCAAAGCGGCCGCACCCCCAATAGAATTAGCAATGACAATTGGTTTAACTTTGTCGAACAGGATCGGAATAAGGTCCTCTAGAACAGCCGCATAGCGTTTGGCACTCGCAAGCTGTCCAGTAGCATCCGATGGGCTCGCACCATGACCGGGCCAATCGACGCAAAGGATTTCAAAGCCCAAGGGCACCAAAGCGTCGCTGAGGCTTTCAAAGTCACGGCCGCCGTGCGCCGTGGCGTGGAGGCACAAGATAGGCTGGCCTGCCCCCCGACGGCTAATGGCGACCTTGGTGCCGGCGGCTTCCACCAGATCATAGGGCGGTTGCACCCCAATCGCGGCACGATACTGGCAAACTGGAAGAAGAGACTGGTCCATCGATAAATAAGTGATATAGATATCACTTATTGTCAAGCAAAAGGCTAGCTGGCATGAAAAGTCGTAAATCGGGGCGAGCAGAACTCCTAAAAGCTGCGCAACTGGAATTTGAAGAACAGGGCTACGACGGCACACAAACCAATGCCATCGCCCGACGTGCGGGCTATGCCCCGCAGACTTTTTACCGACACTTTCCCGATAAAAAGGCAATCTTTCTGGCGATCTATCTCGATTGGGCTGACGCAGAAGCCAAAGCTTTGGCCAAGGCCGACACAGTGACAGCGATGATAGATGCGCTGTTAGACCATCATGTTGCCCACCGATTGTTTCGCCGCTCTCTGCGCCATCTAACGGTACTTGATCCAGAGATTGCCGCAGTTCGGGCCCAAACGCGGCAAAGGCAGTTGGCTGCGATCATCGCGCGCTTCTCTCACTTTTCCGAAACAGAAGCCCTTGCTCTGATCCTTACACTCGAACGCCTGTGCGACGCTTGGGCAGAGGGGGAGTTTGAGGCTTGCGGCGTCCCGAGGGAGTCCGCGCGGGCGCACATGAGCATCGTCCTCGCCAATGCCTTGCGAGTAGCGCCACAGATGGGCTAGTCAGCGGCGATGGCCAATCGTCCCACCCGTCGCTTTTCAGCTCAAGCCCCAGCACCCCTCGGCCAAGACGAGCAGGACTATATTCGTGACTTGGTGTTCTATGAGGATGATGCGCTGATCGCGTTCAACAAGCCGTCGGGCTTGGCCGTTCAAGGCGGATCAGGGATCACGAGGGATGTGGATCGGCTGCTGGCCGCTTTCACGACGCGCAAGGGCCGAAGGCCCAAATTGGTCCATCGGCTGGACCGGGAAACATCTGGTCTGCTAATCGTTGCCAAAACCAGCCCCGCCGCCGCGCATTTATCGGCCCAATTCGCCGGTCGTCAGCTAGAGAAGCGCTATCTGGCGCTGGTTGGCGGCAAATTGACGGAGGAGCAAGGCCAAATTGATCTGCCTTTGGTCAAGATCAAATCCGGTGGTCTCGATCTGATGCGTACGGCCGAGGGCGGCGAGGCCGACGCTCAAGCCGCCCTCACCACCTATCGTGTTTTGATGTCTGGCCCTGCGGCGTCTTTGGTCGAAGTCGCCCCGCAAACAGGTCGCATGCACCAAATCCGGGTGCACTTCGCCGCCATCGGCCATGCTCTGGCAGGCGACACAAAATATGGCGGGTTACTCCTGCTAGCTGGTAAACCCTGCCCGCGTCTGATGCTGCACGCCGCGGCACTGGACTTCACCCATCCTACGACGGGTGAGCCCATGCGCTTGAACGTGCCCCCGCCCGACGACTTCTCCAGATTTGTAGAACAGGTGTTGCCAGCCTAACAGGCTGACAGACTTACCCCGCCGCTTGCGCATCCTCGCCGCGCTCACGCTTTGCCCGCAGGCGGGCCAAAGCGCTGGCATAGGCCTTTGCTGAAGCCACAAGCGTATCGGCGTCAGCAGAGCGAGCCGTGACGATCCGGCCATGCTCGCTCAAGCGCACCGACACTTCGGCTTGCGCGTCTGTGCCTTCGGTAACCGCATGCACCTGATAGAGGTCCAAGACCGCACTGTGCGGGACCAATGCCGAGATGGCGTTGAACACGGCATCGACAGGGCCGTTGCCACGTTGGGTCGTCCAAGCGGATATGCCGTCAATTTCCAGATCGATTTCAGCGGTTTGAGGACCATCGGTTCCCGCGACCACACGCAAGCGCATCACTTTGATGGCATCGTCATAATGAGCGGCCGCATCGTCCACCAGGGCAATGATATCGTCGTCATAGACGTGCTTTTTTCGGTCTGCGAGCGCCTTGAAGCGACCAAAGGCGTCTTGGAACGCATTGTCTGACAATTCATAGCCCATGTCGCGCAGCTTATCTTTGAAGGCATGGCGACCAGAATGCTTGCCCATGACAAGATTGGTGGCACCCTGGCCAACATCTTCAGGACGCATGATCTCATAGGTTTGGGCGTGCTTCAGCATGCCATCCTGATGGATACCGCTTTCATGCGCAAAGGCGTTCTTGCCGACAATCGCTTTGTTATACTGGACTGGGAAGCCGGTGATGCGGCTGACCATTTTGGACGCCATCATCAAACGCGTCGCATCGACTTGCGAGGTGTAAGGCATACCATCACCGCGAACCCGCAGGGCCATGATGATTTCTTCCAGCGCGGCATTGCCTGCGCGCTCACCCAAGCCATTGATCGCACACTCAATCTGGCGTGCGCCGCCTTGGACGGCTGCCAAGGAATTGGCCACCGCGAGACCCAAATCATTGTGGCAATGAGCTGAGAAAATTACCTCATCCGCCCCTGGCACATTCGCAATGACATCGGCAAACAACGCCCCATATTCGCTGGGGAAGGAATAACCGACCGTATCGGGCAGATTGATCGTGGTTGCCCCAGCGCGGATCGCCACCTCCACGGACCGCAACAAAAAGTCACGCTCTGTCCGGGTCGCATCTTCTGCCGACCATTCCACGTCGTCGGTAAAATTGCGGGCCAGAGAGACCGACCCATGAATGGCTTCGAGGACGGCCTCAGGCTCCATCTGCAACTTGTGCTTCATGTGGATGGGCGAGGTTGAGATGAAGGTATGGATGCGTTTCAAGGGTGCAGGGCGCACGGCCTCGGCACAGCGCTCAATATCCTTGGCCCCTGCCCGCGACAGACCACAGACTGTGCTGGTCTTGATCGTGCGTGCAATGGCTTGAACAGCCTCGAAATCGCCCTGGCTGGCAATCGGGAAGCCCGCCTCGATGACATCGACGCGCATATCTTCGAGCAGTTTAGCGAGCTCGATCTTCTCGTCATGGGTCATGGACGCGCCGGGGGATTGCTCGCCATCGCGCATAGTGGTGTCAAAAATACGGATAGATTGAGTCATGATTTTATGTGGCCTGATTTGCTGAATTTTTGAAGAGGGAGCCTACTACTGGCCCTTTACGGCGCTTTATCCCCTGAGCGCCGTCACCCGACCGATTGGCCTAGCGACCCTTGCGCGCCCAAGGGCTGATAAGCAGCCCTGCCAGCTTCAGATTAAGTCGACCTGCATCCAATAAGAGCGAACCAGCCCGTTGAGCCAAATCATATTGCGCAGCCGCAATCTCCTGCCCAACCCGTAGGGTTGAAGCAAAATCTTGTGTACTCATTCCTTTAAATGGAAAAATTTTGCGCATAGTTAGATTTTCGACCTCGTTAACAGCAAAATAATCCAAAACACCTACTTAATCAAGGCCCTCATCTGCTTGGCCCTTACCCAACATCGGCCGCACCACCAAGGCCAGCACCAGATAGATGATTGCGGCCGCAACAAAAAACCAAATCGCGCCTTGGTTTTCGCCTTTCAGGACCTCACCCACGCCATGCGCACCAAAGGCAACGAGGCAGATTTTCGGCAGGATTCCGATTCCTGTGCCCCCAATGAACGAAGTCAACCTTACTTTGGCCGCCCCCAAAGCCATATTGCAGACGATGAAAGGGCCGGAGGGCACTAGGCGGATGATGAGGCTTGCTAGAAAGCCATTCTTGCCAATAAAGCGCAGCGCCCGGCCACCACGACCGCCTAAAAGCTTAGATAGAGCTGCAGCGCCGCCAACCCGCCCCAGCATGAAACCGACTTGCGCCGAAAGCAGAGTTGCAATCCAGCTAAATACGATCCCTTCAGACGGGCCGAACACCGCGACAGTTGCAGCGATCAGCACGACTTGGGGTGCGCCGATAAAGGCCAAGGTGATGAAGGTTCCCGTGACGGCAGCAGGGGCCCACCACGCATCGCGAAGACCGCGCAAAAACTGGGCAATGCTGCCTTGGTCTAAATCCACGAACATCATGCCCGCAGTCAACACGACGCCAGCGATTGAGAATAAAATGAAAGCGACCCAAACCGCGCGGATGGCGGTAGAGTCCATTTCGGTGAAGAAGCGATAAAAGCGGTCCAGCCAGCCCGACATGGGTTCAGCCCCGATCGCGCAACAAGCGCCCCTGCTCTCGCTTCCACTCGCGCTCCTTGGTTGAATCTCGTTTGTCGTGATCCTTTTTACCCTTGGCGAGCGCGAGCTCTAGTTTTACCATACCGCGCTCATTGAAATAGAGCTTCAGAGGCACGACGGTGCGCCCTTCGCGGTCGACAGCGGCGAACAATTTATTGATCTCCCGTTCGCGCAACAGCAATTTGCGCTTGCGCCGAGGCTCGTGATTGAAGCGCGAGGCTGGACCATATTCAGGTACATAAGAATTGATCAGCCAAACCTCACCATGTTCGGGGCTGGCATAGCTTTCAGCGATATTGGCGCGGCCGAGGCGCAGACTTTTGACTTCAGTGCCGGTTAGGACCAAGCCCGCTTCATAGGTGTCTTCAATATAATAATCAAAGCGGGCGCGTTTATTCTCAGCGATCAGCTTGCGGATTTGTTCTGGGCGCATGGCCTAATTGCCTCGTAACGCCCCGGCTGCGATCATGGCCGTTTGTACTGCAACGCGGGTCGCAGGAATGGGCGGCACCAAAGGTAGCCGCAAATCTTCAGCGCAAAGACCCAAGGTGGCCATGGCAAACTTCGCAGGGCCTGGATTAGGCTCAAGAAACAATGCGCGCTGCAAAGGGTCTAATTTCTGGTTCAAAGCGCGAGCTTCTGCCAATTGACCGGAGGCCAAGAGCGCCTGCAATTGCGCGCATTCCTTGGGCATGATGTTGGACAGGACCGATACACACCCCACCGCGCCATAAGCTGCAAAGCCCAAGGCCAGATTATCGTCACCCGCAAAGATCGAGAATGGCTTGGTGATACGGGCGAGATGCAATGCCGTGCGAGAAGGGTCGCCTGCGCTGTCCTTCAAAGCCACGACATTGGGATGCTTAGCAATTTCGGCCATCGTATCGGGCAAAATGTCGACATTGGTGCGACCGGGGATATTATAGACCATGATCGGCATATCCACGGCATTTCCGAGCGCATTAAAGTGCGCAATTAGGCCTGCTTGGCTTGGCTTGTTATAATAAGGGGCAACAATCAAAGCCCCGTCTGCACCGGCCTTTTTGGCCACCTGCATATGGCGGATCGCGGCTTGGGTATCGTTAGAGCCACAGCCTGCCAGCACCGGCACGCGCCGATTTGCTGCTTCAATCGCCAAGTCGAACAAATGCCAATGCTCAGCATCGTCCACCGTCGCGCTCTCCCCCGTCGTGCCGACAGGAATGATTCCGTGTACCCCGTTTTCAATTTGGCGTTCGATTAGGGCCTGAAAAGACGCATCATCGACCTTGCCATCTTTGAAGGGCGTGATCAGGGCGGTATAAACGCCTGTAAAAACCGTCATGGGTCGAACTGGCCTAGCTGAAACGTGAGTAGATCGTGAATGCCCTTCTCGACCGCAATTCATATGGATGCAAGACCTAAGGGCAGGCCAATTGGCGTGCACTGGGCTGTGCTTGCCCTGATTTTTTCACACATACGGCTAGGTTCAGTGAGAATTGGTCGCTAGACAAGAAGGGTGATTCCCAAGATCAATCCTTTCTGTTCCCTCTAATCGGCCCCCCGGGTCGCAACGCGAAGATAGCCCTCCCCCACTTGTGCTGATCTTCGTCGGAGTAATTTTGAAATGTCCGTGTTTGACACGCATAAAGCCGCTTTTGCCATTTTTGTGACCGGCCTTTTGACCTCGAGTTCGCTGTTCTCTGGCATGGCGTTGGCCCAAGAGGCCACGTCGCCCACACCAACACCTATGCCAGTTCCCACTTCGGTACCGGTGGATTTTACTGCGGCACCTGTTCCAACGACCCCGGCTGAACTCCTAAAGACCGCTCTGCGGGCGGCAGAGCGTGGTGACTGGAGCTATGTGCGCGCCACCATGGCCACCACCAGCGACGCGCGGATTCGTAACCTCCTCCTGTGGCGTCTGGCTACAGCCGATTCCAACCCAGCCAGCTTTGACGAATTGCGCCAAGCGCTCGACCAATTGCCCTACTACCCCAGCCGTCAGAACATCCGCATCCGCGCCGAACAACGCCTCGCTCTGACGACGCTTACCCCCCAAGCCAAGCGCGCCTTTTTAGAGCGCAAGGAACAAGGCTTAGATCATGCTGGCCCGATTTCGGGCGAAGGAAAGCTTGAGCTCGCCTCTGTATTATTTGCTCTGGGCGAGCGTGAGGCTGCCAAGCGTTATCTGGCAGATGGGTGGCGCAACCACCGCTTTGATAGTGCAAGTCAGACCACTTTTCTTGCCCGCTTTGGCAGCGAATTGACCACCGAAGACCATGATGCGCGCGTCGACTTCTTGTTATGGACGGACCGCATCACCCAGTCCAAACCCTTGTGGCCTTTGATGAGCGAGGCTGGCCGCATGAACGCACAGCGCCGGGTCGGCATTGAAGCGGGCGACACTGTGACCCTCACGGGTGTCAGCCTCGACGACCGCGGTATCCAATATCAACGGGTCCGCAATCTGCGTCAGACTGGACGACGGGCAGAAGCCCTATCCCTGCTAACCCAAATCGACTCGCGTGGTCTTCCCGAGCCAGGTCAGGATTTGATCTGGACGGAACGACGCAATCTCTTGAACGAGGCGATTGTCACCCGAGACTGGCAAGCCGCCTATCGCATCGCGTCCACCCACGGCTATCAGCGCGGAGAGCGCTTTGCCGACGGGGAATTTGTCTCGGGCTGGGTCGCCTTGCGGTTTTTGAACCAACCCACTGTCGCACTCGAGCATTTCAAGCGCTTGGAGAGCGGCGTTCGCACGCCCGTCTCGCGCGCACGGGCTGCTTATTGGCTGGGCCGCACAGCAGAAGCGCTGAACCAATCCGATATCGCCGAAAGCCATTATCGCGCAGCAGCAGCCTTCCCAACCGTTTATTACGGGCAGTTGGCGGCGGTGAAACTCGCTGAGACTCTGGGCCAAGTCGCACAATTGACGTTGCCGCCTGAGAAGAAAGCAACGCAGGAAGATCGCGAGCGACTGAATGCTAGGTCGATGATGGCGATCATCAACCTGTTGTCGGAGGCGGGGGAAAACCAATTCTTCCGCCAATTTGCGCTTGCTTTGGATGATGAGCTCGACACCGAGGGCGAGCACCAAGCACTTTCCGAATATGCGCGAGCCAAGGATGAGCCAGCGCTCGCCGTGCGGGTTGCTAAGGCTGGTCTCAATCGCGGCATTCTGGCCACCGAAGCTGCCTATCCCCTCATGCCAATCCCCCGGATCGTGGGGTATGGCCAGATTGAGGATGCCTATACTTTAGCGATCACGCGGCAGGAGAGTGAGTTCAACACCCGCGCTGTCTCCTCTGCCAATGCCCGAGGCCTGATGCAATTCTTGCCCGCGACCGCAGCTAGCCAAGCCAGGCGGATGGGTCTTGAGCATGACACCAATTGGCTGATCAGCAGGCCAAGCCACAATGTGACCTTGGGCTCCGCCCATCTTTATGATCTCGTCAATAACTTCTACGGATCCTATGCGATGGCCGCTGCGGCCTATAACGCAGGCCCCGGTCGTCCCCGTCAATGGGTGCAGACCTATGGTGAGTTTCGTGAAACCGACCTTGAGACCGCCATTGATTGGGTGGAGAAGATCCCCTTCTCTGAAACCCGCAATTATGTGCAACGCGTGTTGGAGAATATCCAAGTCTATCGTGCGCGGCTGAACGGTGGCTCTGCCCCCATCGGCATTGCCGACGACCTACGACGCGGCAAACGGCCACCGCCGATCTTTAACGTGACCATTGCGCCAGGAGCCGATCAACCAGGTGGTCCGCCGCCGGAGCTGACCCCGTCTGAAGACGGGCCTGCACCCGACCCCAAGCCGGCCCCCTAACGACTTTTACCCCTCTTGGCGATAAAGTAGGGTGCCATCGGGCCCTTGCTCAACTCTGGCTTGTCCACGAGCAATCAAGCAATTGAGGTGCGCAATCGCCTCCCCAGTCGCCATACCAAGCACCTCGCCCCCGATGGGGCGCTTAAACAAAGGCGAGAAGCAGTCGATCACCCTGCGCGGCGTTGCGAGCCAAGCGGCAAGTCGCGCCAACGCCGTTTCATGATTGTCGATCAAATCATCCAAGCGCTTATGCAGCCCATAAAAAGGTTCATTATGCGCTGGCAAGACCAACACATCATCCGCAATCGCCCCTTTGAGCTTATGGCAGGAATTGATCCAATCCGTCATCGGGTCGCCATTGGGCTCTGTTGGGAAGACAGACACATTGGATGAAATGCGCGGCAGCACTTGGTCGCCGGAAATCAAAACTTTGAGGTCGGGTTGATAGAGGCAAGCGTGCTCTGGCGAGTGACCGCAGCCTGTGACCACGTGCCAAGACCTGCCACCAATCTCAATTCGGTCGCCGTCGGCCATGCGCTCAAAAGAATCTGGCAGACGGGATACGGCTTTACCGAAACCACCAAAGCGGATGCGATACGTATCAAGCGCATCCTCATCCCAACCTGCCGCACGATAGAAACGTACGCCGTCCTCAGGCGCCTCACGCCCGGTATCAGCAACTAAAGTGCGACAGGTCAAATACTCCAGCCGGGAAATCCACAAGGCCGCCCCGAATTTTCGGGTGATCCACCCTGCGAGGCCGATATGATCGGGATGCATGTGTGTAATCATCACCCGCTTGACGGGAAGGCCGTCCAGCACCGTGTCAAAAATTGTACGCCAATGCAGACGGCTTTCTTCCGTCGCGACGCCTGTGTCCACAATCACCCACCCATCTCCGTCGCGTAGGAGCCAGAGGTTGATCCATTTGAGGGCAAACGGCAGCGGCATGCGGACCCAGTAGACGCCATCGGCAACTTCTTTGACGGTTCCAACATCTGGCGGGTCACCACATGGATAGGTCAGGCCATTGGCTGACGTGAGTTCAAGACCATCCATCGACATGAAGCGAATTCCTCTAAGGGCCCCTATCGCCCCGCTCCAGACAGGCTAGCCGCATGCGGGCATTGGGTGCAAGACCGGGCAAGCGCCGATCATCTGCACTGTAATAACATAACATTCCCTCTTCGCTTTTGGCGTCATTGAGAGTATGCCGATCCCGTGTCTATCCCCTTCCCCCAATACCGCCCAATCTCGCTTGAGACAGGCATGCAGGATCCAGCTATATGAGCTTGATTTTAAATGATCTTGCGATTGGCTATCCCAATCATTTGGTGATGGCAGGCATTGGTGCCATCATCAGTGCAGGCAGTGCGGTTGCTTTGATTGGTCAGAATGGCGCGGGCAAGTCCACCTTGTTGCGGACCTTGGCAGGAGAGCAAAGCCCTGTCAGCGGCGCTTTTGTGTGGGACGCCCCTGTGAAGCGCCACCGCAGTATTGCTTGGCTTTCCCAAAGCCCTAGCCTTCGCCCCGATGCGCCTTTGACGGTGCGCGATTTGGCAGCAATGGGTTTGTGGGCGCGCCTTGGATTGTTTGGCAAGCCATGTCGGCATGATCAAGACAGGATCGAACAAGCCCTCGACATGGTTGGTTTGAGCGATCTCGAAAACCAGCAAGTCAGCACCTTATCGGGTGGGCAATTACAGCGCGCCTTATTTGCCCGGTTAAGCGTTCAAGACTGCGGTCTGATTTTGCTGGACGAGCCGTTCTCGGCCGTCGATGCCGCGTCGCAAACAAAGCTATTGGAAGTCATCCAACATTGGGTTAGCGAAGGGCGCACATTGATTGCGGCCATCCATGACTTGGATTGCGCGCGCCAGTTTCCACTGTGGTGGGAGCTGTCGAAATTTGGTGCCATCCTGCGGCGAAGCGATGACAAGCCTCTGAGCAGCATGAGCCAACCCTTTCGGGCGGTGAGCGGCGTCGCTCAATCATCATAGGGATTACTGAGGGTTTGGGCGTGGTCGGGGTTTTTGCTCCCTTTTTTGAGTATGAGTTTATGACGCGTGCCGCCTTGGGCGGCGCAGGACTCGCCCTTGCAGGCGCACCCTTAGGTGTCTTCCTCGTGATGCGCCGCATGAGTCTCGTTGGCGACGCCGTGGGTCATGCTGTTTTGCCAGGGGCAGCGGCGGCTGCGCTATTAAGTGGCGGGAGCACCTTATGGACAACGCTGGGTGCCGCCTTGACAGGCACCATGGTCTTCATGACCGCAGGCCCTGCCAGTCGCGCGCTTCGCCTGCCAGAGGATGCGGGCTTTGCCGTCTTCTACTTGGCCGCTTTAGCCATTGGCGTGATGATCGCCAGTATGGGTGGCGGCGTGATTGATCTAGATAAGCTTTTGTTCGGGGCAGCCCTAGCCATCGACAACACCGCTTTAGCGCTCGCGTGTGTCGCAGCCGTGGTGACCGTGCTCGGCATGAGCTTGGTCTATCGCCCCCTTCTTATCGATACGCTCGACCCACAATTCTTGCGCGCATCTGGCGGTGCCAAATGGGCAGGCCCCGTTGCACAATCGGTCTTCTTTGGCCTCTTGGCACTGACGACTGTGGCCTCGTTTCATGCACTTGGGGCCTTGATGAGCATCGGGCTGACCATCCTACCCGCCATTGCCGCCCGCTTTTGGGCCAAGAGCGTTCCACTGATGATCGTAAGTGCAGCAATATTAGGCATGCTTGGGGTGCTGGCCGGGCTTCTGGTTTCATTTCACCTCGCTGCGCCTGTTGGTGCCGCCATTGTCACTTGTTTGGTTACGATGGTGCTGGTTTCAAGCCTTTTTGGCCCCAATCAATCCTTACTGGCCCGTACACTTGGTAAAGCTCCACTTGTTAATCGCGCGTCGTAGTCTTTTTGGCCTAGCGGCTGGCGGCTTGATGGCCTCTGCCTGCAAGCCTGCGCCACCCACCGCGCCAAAACTGGCCAAGCCAAAAGTTTTGGCGACCATGTCGATCTTGGCCGATGTTGCGCGTCAGATTGGTGCCCCAGACCTTGAGATCAGCTCGTTAGTTGGTCCAGACCAAGCGGCCCACCACCGAGACCCGACGCCGATAGAATTGGCCGACTTTGGTGACGTGAGCTTGCTCTTGCATGTTGGATTTAACTTAGAGGGCTGGATTGATCGCTTGCCGGAAAGTACGGGCTATCGCGGGCCAATCGTTCAGGCGTCAGATGGTATTGAACCCATTCTCATCGAGGGGCGCATCCCTGATCCTCACACGTGGCAGAGCTTTGCCGGTTTAAGCAGCTATGCGAAGACAATTGCAAACGCCTATACAAAACTATGGCCCGGCCTTGCGACCAATTTTGAGACGCGATTAAAGGCTTATCTTGCCGAACTTAAAACCGGGCAAGACGAGGCAGTGGCATTGGTTGCACCGGTACGCCAAGGGCGGCGGCTGATCATCGTGCCCCACAATTCCTTTCGCTATTTGGGCCGAGAGTTCGGGCTGGAGTTTCGCGGCGTTTCATCCTTATCCACCGGCGCACAGCCCTCTGCCAAAGCACTGGCAGACCTACTCGACGAGATAAAAAGCGCGGATGCTGCTGCTTGCTTCATTGAAACTGAAGCTGACCAGCGCCTCATGGCCCAAATCAGCGCCGAAAGTGGCGCGAAGCTGGGTGGGAGGCTCTATTCAGAATCGCTTTCAAAGCCTGACGGCCCCGCAGGAACGAGTGTTGGTATGTTGACCCATAACATCACCACCATCGCCACGGCGCTGGCCTCGTAACGCCTTAAACCAGCTCAAAGTCCGGGGTCAAAGGTCGCGACGTCAAACACCTGATCCATGCTGTCGGCTGGATTTTCGCAACATGGCCCACCGACCGGACGGGCCGGAATGCCTGCCACGGTGCAGCCTGCGGCCACTTCGTGCAGCACAACAGAGCCAGAGGCGATCCGAGCGCCCTCACCGACTTTGATGTTACCCAAAATCTTTGCCCCTGCCCCAATCAGCACACCTGCGCCAATTTTAGGGTGACGGTCGCCGCCTTCTTTGCCTGTGCCGCCTAAGGTGACGTTATGGAGCATAGAGACATTGTCGCCAACCACCGCAGTTTCCCCGATCACAATACCGGTCGCATGGTCCATAAAAATCCCTTCGCCCAAGCGAGCAGCGGGGTGGATATCGACTTGGAACAATTCAGCCACCCGACTTTGGAGGTGAAATGCCATCATCTCCCGACCGGTTGTCCACAAGTGATGCGCAACCCGGTGTGCCTGCAAGGAAGCAAAGCCCTTGTAATAAAGGAAGGGCTGCACATAGGTGCGGCACGCAGGGTCACGTGCTTTGATGACGCGCACATCGGCTTGGGCGCTGCGCACAATCGCCGGATCTTCCTTGAAAGCCTGCATGCAGACTTCGCGCATTTGCAACGCATTCATATCAGCCCCACCCAATTTCTGGGCCAAGAGATAAGCAAGCGCTTCATCAAAATTGGTATGATTGAGGATGGTCGCGTTCAAAAGGCTCGCCAACAAGGGCTCTTCCGCGGCAGCTGTGGCCGCCTCAATGCGCAAATGGGTCCAGACGTTGGTTAAGCCAGCAGCCATGCCGCCAACAAGTTCTAAGCTTGCACCTGCCATATTCACTCTCCGTCTGGGTGGGCCAACATCACCTTGGTCAGCGCAACTGGCAATTGGTTCGTGTGTGCTAAATGGTATGTCCGATAGACGGTTGCAACCGTCAGCGCATCACGAATTCTTCCAGCTTCGACCTCCGCCAATAATTGGGTGAAATGAAGCTGCTTTAGGGTCAAAATCTCTGTTCCCTCGGGCGCCAAATTGCCGCGCGATAAACCGTACGCCAAAAAACAGATGGCGGTTTCATCACTTACCGAATTCGACAAATCCATGTCGAGGACCTTGATCAAGGTTTCAGCCTTAATGCCAACCTCTTCTTCAAGCTCACGCAGCGCACCAGCCTCTAGGTCCTCCTCATAGGGCACACCCCCTTCCGGCATTTCCCAAGACCAGGCTTCTATTGGTCTGCGATATTGTCCAACCATCCAAACGTGACCTGCCTGGTCAATCGGAAGCACGCCAACAGCACGATTGGCAAAGCGAACAATGCCATAAATGCCGGGCTTGCCGTCGGGGCGCAGAACATCTTGATGTTCAACCGTGATCCACGGGTTCTGGTAAGCAATATGGGACGCAAGGGTCTGGAAGGGATCATTTTCAGACATGGAGAAGAAAAACTCTCAAAAGGCGATGCAATCGCGACCACTATGGCTTATGTCTGAAAACAATGACAATTGCACCCTCCTCCCTCCCGCCCCCGCCCGTCGAAAATGACCTGTTGCCTCAGGCACGTCCTGACGTAGGCTTTCTTGCGCGACTGGCACAACGCCGATCTACAAAGGTCGCGCATCTTACCTCGCCGGGCCCAGAGGGTGAGACATTGGATGCAATCCTACGCCTTGGGGCCCGCGTGCCTGATCATGGCAAGTTGGGACCGTGGCGATTTATCATCTTGTCTGGCGACAATCGACAAGCCTATGGCCAGAAGATTGCATCGCTTTTATCGAGCCGTGGTCAGGTGACGGACGCAGAGCGCCTCGCCCAAGAAGAAGGCCGCTTCCTGCGCGCGCCCTTGGTCGTGGCAGTCGTGTTTTCACCTGTTGAAAGCCCAAAGGTGCCGGAGTGGGAGCAAGTGCTCTCTGCCGGAGCGGTGTGTTACAACTTGCTACTGGCCGCCAACGGCTTTGGCTTTGGTGGTTGCTGGCTGAGCGAGTGGGTCGCCTATGACCGCGACGCCTTGGACCTCTTAGGCCTCTCAGCAACAGAAAAACTTGCGGGCTTTGTCTATTTGGGCACGCCAACGGAGCCGCCGATTGAGCGGCCAAGACCCACCGCCGCCTCCCGTGTAACACACTGGGCACCTTAAGATTGGGGCACCTCAAGGGCCGTGGCCTCGCTCGGGGGCTCTGATAGCGCTGGCACATTTGGCACAATCGGCGACTTGAAGCGCGGGGGCGGTTCCAAAGGCGCTTGGCTTTCGAACAATTTCCGGAGGAAGCCCGGGGCTAAAGCTGAAATCGGATTGGTTCGCAGTTTTGGATTGGCGAGACTGCCTTGCGCCGTAAAGGTTAGGCCCACGAGCCCCTCGTCCTGCCCACCGCCCAAAAGGCTGCCAAACAAAGGCATCTCGCCCAACGCGCGATTTAGGCCGCCGGGGGTCGCAACACCACGTATATCCAGCTTTCCGTCTTCAAGATCGACATAGCCAGACGCCTTAACCGTATAAGCGGCGCCATCGGCTTTCCCATCGCGCAGCGCGATGATCCCGCCATTCACCGTCATGGGCAGGCGCACCAAGTCAAACAAGATCGGGCTTTGCTTTGATGGGGCATAGGAGACGCCCTTGACCTCAAGCGTCAACGTGCCGGCACTGTCAGCACCGACCACGGGCAACTCCCCTTCGATCGTGCCGGTTCCCCCGATAAGGGGTGCACCAGGGTAGATTAGTCCAGCAAAGAAGCCTGCATCTGATAATGTGCCGACAATATTGCGGCGACCATCTTGTTGTTGGCTCATCAAGACTTGCGTTTTGCCAGCAAGAGAGCTTCCGGTCATGGTGAGCGAGCGCCAACCGTATTGATCACGTAGAATGCTGGCTTCAACATTATCCAGCGCGGCCGATTGCCCAGTCGCAAGCCGTTTGATGGACGCGGTTAAATTGAGGGGACGATCCAACAATTCAACCGTTCGCTCTGTCACGTCGCGCTTGATCAAAAATGGGCTGAGATCGAGATAGTCGCCCGTGGCGCTGACATTCAATCCGTTGGCATCTTCTGAAATCCGTAAAGCCATTTCGGCTGCACGCGCGATAGCAATTCGGGAAAAATCAGCGGCCACCAAATCCAGTTTTTCAGAGAAAGCCAAATTGCCACGAACATCAGCTCCTTTTGCGTCAAAAGTCAGCTGATTGGCAGACCAGCCACCTGTATCTCGGGTCGTAATGCGGGCAGTAGCATGACCGGCCTCACCCTCAGGTTTGGTCCAGAGCGAACCGGGCAGCACGATAGTCGTGGTCTTGAAATCCGCGTCTAAATCCGCGCCAATCATCTTTGTACCGCGCGATTGTGCGTCAAGCTTCAGCCGGACCGGACCTGTCGCATAGGCAGTCACGTCGACGCCGATCTGGATCAGACTTGCCAAATCAACCATCCCATCGGCCATCAAGCGCGTGCCGGGCTTAAGTGCCATTTCCGGCTCAGAAACCCACGTAAAGTCAAACGGGTTACCCGCAATCCAAGCCTGTCCGGTCACATCCACGCGGCCATTATCAATTGCCAGTTGGACAGTGCCATCATTGGCCTCCAGCCCGGCAAAGGCGTTTTGCAAGCTAGCCTGTTCAAACTGTCCGCGCGCACGGACCTTTACCGCCTCTTGCTGAAGACGATCAGACAACGGTAGGCTTAAGTCCAGTTCCAGACTGCCTTCCCCGTCCAATCTCGCAGGGTCGAATTGAGCTTTGGATAACAAGCGCAGGGGTTCGCGGTCTGCTTCTTGCGCCATCAAGGCGACAGAGCCTGCTACTTTGGCATGTATAACGCCTTCTGAGTCTTTGGGCTGAAATTTGGGGATGGCAAAGGAAGATTCTGACAGGGTCAAGTCGCCTAACTTGCCCGTGTCGATGGCCACATGGAAGCTATCGCCGGTAAGGTGGGCGCGGCCAGAAACTTCAGTTAAAGCGGTCATTTGCGGCAGATACAGCACGGTCGCGTCTCGGATATCAAAATCCAACGCGATGGAATCCCGCCCGCCGGGGTCACCTTTCAGCAGCCCCGCAGGAATGCGCAGCACCAAGCGATCGGTTTCACCAACCCCTTCTTTTACCACGTTGGCGATGGCGTTGCGTGTCTCGGGCAAAAAGCCTTTTGGCCAACCCGCCATCAGCGTGTGGACGTCAATTTCGCCATCGATATCGGCATCCAAATTGACCATGGCAGAGCCCCGCCGTGCCAATGCAACCTCAACCTCACCTCGAGCTGTGATACCGCGATGGCTCAGACGGAAGGCAGGCAAACGGACCCCGCGCGGCAACACATCGCCAGCTAAATCAACGTCATTCGCCACAAAGGGTCGGGACAATTGTTTGGGACTTGTGAGAGTCAAGCTAGGTGTTTTCAGCCACGCATCTTTCAAACCATCAGAGCTGACTTTTCCGGCGAGCGCTACCGAACCTGTGGCAATTGAAACAATAGGATTGTTGAAGGCAAAACTGTCAGCCCGAAAGCTTGTTAGGTCAAATGTTCCATCGCCGGTTCGTGTGGCTTCAACGGCAAGATTGGCCCCAGCAAGCCCCAATCCTCGCGCACCAGACTGGTTTGTGGTCATGGCGTCGACGCGCGCCACAAGTCGGCCCAAACTGGCTGAGCCTGTGCCACTCCATTGCAGAGCCAAGCCACGCGCATTGGTTTGCGGTATCGCAAAGCCCCGACCGGCCAATGTCAAACTGGCGAGGCTGGCTTGGGCGTTCCAAGGACTGCTAGCCGATACGCGATCCAGCGTTACATCCACCCCAGCGCCCCCGCCAAAAGTGCCTTGCCGATCACCCAAGGACAGACGCGCCGACCTAGCCTTAACGCTGACTTTGCCACCGACGAAGACACTTTGCGGATCACTTTTAGCTTGCACGCCTCGGGGTCCGCTGGAAAGAATTTTTACTTCTGCTTCTAATAGCTTCGCACTTGTAGAGTTTGGATGCGATAGACCAAATGCTTGAGCAACCAGATCCGCCGAAATCAAATGCATATCTTCGGAGAGCTGGACTTTCCCACTCGCCCCTTCACCGGCAACCCCACCCGCATTCGGGGCATCCAAAGAAAAGGACTTCGCGACAAAATCCAAACGGCGTCGCCCGGCGCTAGCAGGATAGAATTGGCCACTGACGCCGCTTGCTTGGATACGGTCGCTGACAATATCGAGGCGATCTAATCGGATGATGCCGCTGCTTTGTGTCCACGCGCCGGTGCCTTCCGCTCGTTCAACTCCCACGCCGCCCGCGCGACCACGCCCGAGCTGCAAGGTGCCCTGAACCGATATTGGACTGCCCTCTGGCGTCAGATACACCAAGGCGCGACCACTTAACGGACTGGTCCAACTGGCCAGTTGCTGCAAGCGCTCGCCACGTAGACTAAGCGGTAGTTGGGCAAAGCGCATATTCTGTAATTGTGCCACCAGTGCCAGCGCGCCATCCTCTGCTGGCGGGGCCGCAATTGCCACATTCATACTGCTGGTTGATTTCTCAACTTTGCCAGAGGCTTGCAACGTCATAATGCCAGCCTCATTGCGAAACAGTCCAGCGCGGGCTTGCTCTAGGACGAGGCGTTGGCCGCTGTCTGGATCAATCAATTGCAGGCGGGCATTTGTCAGCACGACTTGGGCCACCCGGCCCGCCTGGCCCTTCGGATCCAACGCCTTACGAGTTGCCTTTAGGATACGCGCGAGGCCGCCGTCTTCACCCTTGATACGCGGCAGTGCCAAAACCTCTTCAGCCGAGCCAAACCCGAACGCAGTGCGGCCTTGCCGGTCAACAACCAAAACCGCTTCAACGCCAGACAGGCGGGCTTGTTTGACGACGGCTCGACCAATCAGGAGCGATGGCGCGTCCAGGGTGAGATCCACTTCACCAAGACGTAGAGGCGACGTTCGCTGATCCGTCCGGGCTGTAACTTGGCTCGCTAGGACCACAAAATCACGCGCCTTTTGGTCCCATCCCAAGCGCAAAGAGCCAATGTTGGTTTGCCCGCCAACAAGGCGACTAAGGGAGTCTTCGACGAAAGGCGTCGTCGCCGAAATCGAGAGCGTGCCAATTGACAGTCGCCAAGCCAAATAGCCAGCAAACATCCCAGATAGCGCCAAAGCCACCGTTGCGCTTTCCATCCAAAACCGCGAATGCCGAGTTTGGCTTAACGGCTTTTTCGTACGCTTGGTAACGACCGGCCCGCTGGGGGTTTCCTCAGACTCAAGAGAGGTCTGCTTTGCGCGTTTTTTGTCACGTGATTGCCGCACTTTTGTGGAAGAAGCCTCTTGCCCGCGAGGTGCCCCGTCCGCGGCTTGCAAGCCTGCGGCCTCAGGCTTATCTGCCTGAACAAGGCGCTTTCGGCGCGAACGGATCGGATTTAGCACCATGAGCGAAATTGCAATTGGCCAATTGGCCCCTGACTTTGAGATGCCGATAGATGGCGGCGCAACCGTGGCCTTGTCTGGTCTGAAAGGGAAGAGTGTTGTCCTGTATTTTTATCCAAAAGACGACACCTCCGGCTGCACAAGCCAAGCAATCGCCTTCACCGAGAACATTGACAAATTTCGTGCCCTTTCATGCGAGGTCATTGGCGTCTCCAAGGATAAAGTCGCTAGCCACGATAAGTTTAAGGCAAAGTATGACCTAGGTGTGACCTTGGCATCAGATTTTGGCACAGAGGTCTGTGAAGCCTATGGAGTCTGGGTTGAAAAGAGCATGTACGGGCGAAAATATTTTGGCATCGAACGCACGACCTTTCTGATCGATAAAAATGGAACGATCATAAACATTTGGCGGAAGGTAAAAGTTCCGGGTCATGATGAAGCCGTTCTTAAGGCAGTGCAAGAATTGGTGTAATTCCCAAAGGAATACACACCAAACAGGATTTCGGGTGTTGCGTGCCACTCCTGCATGCGTAACAAGGGCGTGTAATCGCCAATCTAAGGGAACAAAACCATGGCCTTTTGGAATTCCAAATCCAAAGAAACCTATGTTGAAACCGAAACCGTTGTTGCACCTGTGCCACGGAATGACCCCCCGGCGATTGCCGTGGTGGCACCGAGCCCAAAGCCGGCTGCTACGGTGGTGGCTACTGGCGCTGTCGTGAGCGGCTCTCTGTCGTCGCCCGGCGACGTGCATATCGAGGGCATGGTGATTGGTGACGTGCGGTGCGACACCTTGGTGGTCGGCAAAAATGGCGAAGTCAAAGGCAATGTGATCAGCGAAATCGCGACCATCCGCGGTAGGGTTTCCGGTGACGTTCGGGCTCGCATGATCCAACTGGCGACCTCGGGCTCCATCGATGGTGATCTGACCCATGCAATTTTGATCATCGAAGAAGGTGGCCAGTTCGAAGGTCGCTCGAAGCGGTCTGCAGACCCATTGGCCGGTCCTTCCATCGAAACCACCCATATCGAGGAAAAAGCCGATAGCGAACGTCCTGCCAAAAAAGCCAAGGGCTCGGCGGCAAAGACACAAACAGCAGCGGAGCCAGAAGCAGAGCCAGAGGCTAAGGCTCCAGTTGACAGCGAAGAAGAACCTCGCTCCAGCTTAGCTGATGCGTTGGGCGATGCGTTTGCTGAGAATGCTTAAATAGGCTTTGAGTCTGATCTTCGTTAGGGTGCGTGTCTAAGGTATCGTGCCGGATGTGACGCTTAAGGTTTTTTGAGGCATCGCAGACAACCTTAGACATGCCAAGATGCTTGAGATCAGGGCCGCTTCAGTTGTGGGACGGCGTCTGTTTTCGATTTGGCAGAAATTGGGGCGAACTTCAGACTCAGTGCCGAACCAAAGTGAAAAACCAAGCTTTACAAAATTTCCGGTAATTTTTCCGCTCTGTTTTTCCAAGTAATAACGTTCAATCGTGAGATTATCGTTCTTTAAGAGTCGAGCATACAAGAGTGCGTGGAGCTCAAGGCGCTGTTTTTGGTCTGTATCGACATCGATCAGCCAGCTAAAGTCCTCGTGGGATGTCAGTAAAACTACAGTTTCACCGCGGCTGGCCACGATGTCGTGCAAGTGATCTAAAACTCGAATATTCAAATGCTTGAGGGTGGGCTCCTTCAAGATTTGCTCTCTTAGGCTCGAAACCAAGTCACCCCCTTTTGCAAAGCCATACAATGAAATGGTGTGGAGGTTTGGTGTTTTCCCATGAGATAAACAAGTATTAATTGTATTATAGCTGCCTATTTTCACTGCAATTCTATGCGCATTTAGAATGTTAACTCGAGAGATATTGCTCGCGAATGGAAATGTACTTCCTATATTTCCATACGCCTCATCGACAACCCGACCTAAATTAGAGCAACCCTTGGATCGTAGACGAAAGGACATAGCAAAATAGTCCCCATACATGGGAACAATGGTTTCGGAAAATGCCAGCCTCGTTTCACGATCACGGAACATCGACCAGCCTAGCACGCAAAAAATAAGTAACCCGATAAGAGCCATAGCACGAAAAGCGACTAAACCCTTTGCGTTAGGCCCTTGCTCTTTTGGTAAGTCTGGAAATGCCATCCCAGCACCTCTTCGAAATTAGAATGGTTCAATTTGTCCGTATCAATACTCGACAACTATAACCGATCCCGCGTTCCGATGGACAGAAATTTCGCACTTAGAACCGAACTCAACTCTCGATGAATCAACTTTGGAGCTTACGCCGGCGCAGAAACAACAATATAGCGCGCACTAAGTTGTCCTGCGCGGACAGCGGCAGCACGTGCTTTCCAGGTGACAATCGAATGCAGGGCAAGGGTTGCCGCCTCTTGCCCACCAGCCTTGATGAGGGCTGCTTGGCGCTTTTTGAAATCTTTGCCGATCAAGGACCAGCAGGAACTGATCGCAGCCAAGAAGTTCAAATTGCACTCAGCTTCTGAAACGACGGTGAGGCCCGCGGCTTGGGCTGCTTGCTTAAACACCTCCACAGACGTAAACGCCCGATTCTCAATGCCCTTTGCGAGGCCTAGCGAGGCTTCGCCCTCGGTTGAAAATAGATCAAACCAGATCGCCTGCCCGCCCGGCTTTAGCAGGCGCAGGATAGAGAATGCCCCACGCTCTGCCCGGTCTGCAGCACCGCCTTGGAACAACAACATCGCAAGCTCAACTTGTCGCTCGGCTAGGCCTGCCAACTGGCCATTGTAAGGTTTGGCGACATAATTTTTGCGCGCTTTGCTTTTTTTGACGGCCTTTTCAGCCAAGCTACGAATGGTCGGGTCGGCTTCGTACGCGGTCAGTTTGACGCCAAATTGTTCAAGCAGAGTCCGGCTGATCAGGCCACTACCCGCACCGATACAAGCCAAGGTCGCGTCCTTTTTGGCGCCAACAGCGGCAGCCAATTGCGCGGTCAAATCGAGTGATGTCGGAAAATTCCTGTCTGGCCCCCACATGATGTGACTGGCTGTAACATAGAGTTTTTTGTGTTTAGCGCTGAGCTTGCCGGGGCCATCTTGCGCCTCAATTTCGGCCTTGATCGCCTCTAGGTCAGGCGGATCCCCCCCGTCCCACCACGCCACCAATCGGGCACGGGTTTGCGCCAAAGTTACGGGGTCGAACTTCGGCAAAGCGGGTATTGGCAGAGCGATCTTCAAAGCCATAGCGAAATAACTAGCAAAACAGGCTTAACGAGTTCCTTATTTTGCCGCGCGACCGATTGGACCCAGTTTTGAGGGTAAGGGACCAGTTGGGTCGGTGATAAAAGCTGCGACATCGGCCCAAACGCGTTCAGCCTGTAAATCTCGGGTCAGCATATGATAGCCTTCAGGATATTCAATTGTGCGCACGCTGCTTGGAAGCTTGGCAACCGTTGCCGTCAAGGCCGGGCGCGGGATGATTTGGTCGCGTGCGCCATAGAGGATAAGCGTTTGCGGCGGCAGCTTATCAGCGGCCTTATAGGCCCTTTCCATCAATCGGACCAAACCATAGACGGCATCTAAGCGTGTTGCGAAAATCATGTTGGGGTCGCGGCCCAATCGTCGCAGCATCTCGATATTGTCGGACGCCATAATGGTGCGCGTCACCGTCCGTGGTGGGTCGAAGGGCTTACGCGAGACGGGCAAGTGCGCCGTGGTCCATAAGGAGACCCGGTACGCCAATGGCAACTTGGACCAGCCCCAAACAGCAGGTGCGATTAGGACAAGGCGATCGGCTGCGATCCCTTCCGCCTCCCCTGCTGCCGCCAGAATGGTCGCTGCCCCCATGCTCTCACCCACCACAACGATGGGGCTGCTTGGATGGGCTGCACGTGCTACCTTTAAGGCCGTGCGCAAATCCTGAACCATCAAGGCCTCATTGCCCCAAACCCCCCGCTGGGGCGAACGACCGAACCCGCGGGCATCATAGGCATAAGTCGTGATACCGCGTGCCGCCCAATAGGGGGCGGCGGTTTCGAAAGCACGGGCATAGTCATTCATGCCGTGAAGCGCGACAATTACCGCCCGGGTTTCTGGCGTCTCAGCCTGCCAAGTCGAAAGGCCCAGCGCTGTGCCGTCAAAGGTGACAAAGCGAGTTGAGGTAAAGCGCGGTCCAGAAAAGTCAGGCCCGGGAATCTGTGCGGTTTGGCGGACGGGCGTACAAGCAGCAAGCAAGACGCCCATTAGACCCAGCCAAGTCTGGACCCATCGCTTCAAATGGTGCCCGAATTTATTCAGCGACCACGCTCGCATCATCAAGCTCGACTTCTGGTGTGGGCGCAACGGGCACTTCGCCCGGTACACCCAAGCGATAGACGCCCTTAAAGCCATTGGGATCAATGACCTTGCCCTTTCGGTAAATGCTAATCTGGCCAGACCGCGCCAAATGGATGGCCGCTTGACGAACCGATGGCAGACGTTTGCGCCAGCCCTCAGGATCCTCGCCGGTATAGACCGCACGCGCAGCTTCGGTCGGATCAATGGTGCGGCCTTTTTTGGAGGCAGCGATCAGAGCCAGAATGGCAACTTCTTCAGGGCTCATAGCCTTAGGTCCTTGCCGCTTTCATCATTTCACGCGCGATGACGATTTGTTGGATTTGGCTGGTGCCTTCATAAATGCGGAAGATGCGCACATCGCGGTAGAAACGCTCAATGCCATAATCAGCAACATAGCCCGCGCCGCCAAAAATCTGCACAGCCCGATCTGCCACCCGACCAACCATTTCAGAGGCATAATATTTAGCGGCGGCTGCTTCCAGTGTGATAGATTGTCCGCCATCGCGCAGTCGCGCCGCATCCAACACCATGGACTTTGCGGCATAAGCTTCCGTCTTGGAATCGGCCAACATGGCTTGGATCAATTGATGTTCGGCAATTGGCTTGCCAAATTGCTGGCGCTCCATCGCATAGGCCAGACTATCGGCGATGAGGCGCTCTGCCACCCCAACACAGACTGAAGCAATATGCAGTCGCCCACGGTCGAGCACTTGCATCGCAACCTTAAAGCCCTCGCCCTCGCCGCCGAGGCGGTTTTCGACTGGCACTTTGACATTGTCGAAATAGACTTCGCAAATATGAGCGCCTTGCTGGCCCATTTTTTTCTCAGGCTTACCAATGCTGAGGCCCGGGCTGTCGCGCTCAACCAGAAAAGCGGTGACCCCTTTTGCCCCTTTTACGTCGGGGCTGGTGCGGGCCATCACGGTGAACAGACCTGCCTTATTGGCATTGGTGATGTAGCGCTTTGACCCGTTCATCACATAATGGTCGCCTTCGAGGCGCGCTGTCGTCTGTACAGCAGCAGAATCAGAGCCTGCTTCGGCCTCGGTCAAACAAAAGCTTGTGACGATCTCACCCGAGGCAATGCCAGGCAGATATTTTTGCTTTTGCGCCTCGGTACCAAACATCACGAGGCCTTGGGCGCCGATGCCAACATTTGTGCCAAAGCAAGATCGGAAAGCCGGGCTGGTGCGACCCAGTTCAAACGCCACGCGACATTCAGCCTCCATCGATAGCTCAAGACCGCCATATTCAGCCGGAATGGTCAGGCCATAGAGGCCCAATTCCTTCATTTGCGCGACAATCGCATCTGGAACGGCATCCTCTTCGGAGACTTGAGCCTCAATCGGACGCAGCTTCTCGGCGACAAAGCGAGCTACCAAGCTCACAAGCTCTTGGGTGGTCTCAGAATCATAAGCCATTGGCATCTCCTCAAGCGCGCATTCTTGTATTATTCGCCCAGCACTTTAAGACCCAACCCACCCTCCTGACGAGCCCTAAAAGAAAGCCTGTTGCACATGAGCGAGAATACCCCATCCAAACCACAATTAGTCACCGAGGGTGAATTTGCTGGCTGGTCCACCTGGGGCAATGGCTCTGACCCATTTGAGACGCTCACTGGCCCCTTTTATATGAAGTCTGCGCCGGAAGGTGGATATCTATGTGCTTTCATGCCGGAAGAACGTCATTGCAACGGCATGGGCAATATTCATGGCGGCTGCCTGATGACGTTTGCGGACTTTGCCCTGTTTGCGCATTGTCATGATTATATGAATGATCAGCCTTGTGTGACGATGCAGTTTGAAAGCCAGTTTGTGGGCGGGGCCAAGGTCGGTGGTTTGATCGAATCAACCGCCGACATTGTGCGGGCAACCCGCACGATGTTGTTCATCCGTGGCGTGCTGACCCAAGAGGGAAAGCCTGTGCTGGCCTATTCTGCCATCCTAAAACGCATAGGCATGTAATCGTTCCATGCAATTTTGCATGTTCGGTCTGACACAAGAACGGGACAATTGCGGCGTGAATCGGGCGGAACCGGTATGCATTTACCCCCGGTTCATCTGAGGGACAAGGTTCCGCCACAATCTGTATCTTATTGATCACACTGTGTATTTGCACCCTTAATATGACAGAATGGTAAGTTGCGGAAGCGGGGTCACAATCCCTACCTTAGTCGTGTCGAAAGGCTCTCCTCCCCCTTTAGACTCCGACAAAGAGCGGCGTCATACCCCCGGGAGCCTTTGGATCAACTCGCGACCGTCTCTTAGCCAATCAGGCTTTTGAGATGAGGTCGCAGAACGAATAAAGGAACTAGATCATGCGTATTTTCGCTCTCGCCGTTTTGGCTATTACCGCTTTCGCTTCGGCTCCTAGCTTTGCCCAAGATGCAGCTGGCCAAACCTATATCAACGGCGGCTACAACCACTTCCAAACCAAAACTTCTGACACCGGCACGTTGAACGGCCGCGTCGGCTATCAATTCACCCCAAACTTTGCCGTTGAAGGCGAAGGCGGCATTGGCGTCAATGACGACAAGGTCAATGGCGTCACCGTTAAGACCCGCGGCACCTTGGGTGCTTTTGCCGTGGCCAGCGCACCAGTGGCAGAGCGCTTGTCGCTCATTGGTCGCGCCGGTTATGTCCATCGCTGGTCAGAAGCCAAAGCAGCTGGCGTTAAGGTGAAAGACGACGATGGCTCGTTCGCCCTCGGCGTTGGCGGTCAGTACATGTTGGACGATGCCAATGGCATCCGTTTGGACTACACCCGCTACACTGAAGGCAAGGGTGCCAATGGCTATACGGCCAGCTTTGTCCGCAAGTTCTAAAGCCTATGGGCGTTAGCACCTAACTTGAAGAAGCCTCTCCGAACTTGGGGAGGCTTTTTTGTTTCAGGCAATTCCTCCTAGGGCAGTGGTTTCATGCCATTTCGGGCAATGACACGTTTGGTGACGGTCAAATCATCGACCCGCTTGGCAATAGCATAAAGCTTGGGCGCATGGGTCTGATACCAGTCCGGCTTTGGCCGCCATTGGATCAACATCCAGATATAAAGATCCAGCGCACTAAAGGTCTCGCCCAAGAACCACGGGTGGCTGACTTGCTGCTCTAGATGCAACATCAAGCGCTTACGGTGCTGATCTGTCCGGGTGCGCAACGGGCCGTCTTTGTCCTGATCGGCCCATTTCTTCGGATAATCGCCATAGGTGAAGCTGGGATAGATGGCGGCATTGATGAACATCAGCCAGCGCCAGAAGGATGGGCGCAGGCCGCTGTCTGAGGTTGGCACGAGCTCTAAATCTGGCCGCGAGTCGTGGATCGTCAGCATAATCGCCGCCGTTTCAGTCAGCACTGTGCCATTGGGAAAGACCAAGGTTGGCACTTGGCCGAGGGGATTACTGGCGTGCAGGCCATCACTTTCAAGGCCATTATCCCCCCAGCCAGCGACTTGCACCTGGAATCGAACGCCCGCCATCCCCAACACAATTTCGGCCAACATGGACCCGCCGCCATTGCCGACAAAAAGGATCGGATCCGTCGGGTTTAAGCTCACCATGGCTTAGCCACCGCCACCAAATTGTTCGGCCCAAGCAGTCACTTGCTCGTCTTCGATCTTCGCGAACAAGAGGTCGGGGACTTTGGTTTGCAGCCCAGGGGGAAGCGCATCTAGCAGGCCTGCATCATCGGCCCTGGGCCACATGCGGTTCTTTTCTGGCACGCCAATACTATCCAAGATCCGGCTTGCAGCCTCTGGCACAAAGGGTTGGGCCAAGATTGCGAACAGCGCAACGAGGTTCAGGCCCGTGCGGACGCCGACGGCAGCTAAAGCCTCATCCGTTTTGATCGCCGTCCAAGGGGCCGCGGTCTGCAGATATTCATTGCCCAAAGCCCACAGCGCGCGGGTCTCAGCGGCCGCTTTGCGGAACTCCATTTCTTCATGGAATGCCCTAATCGCAGCGATTTTGGCCGAGACCTCAGTCCACAACTTGGCTTCCGCCTCCCCGGCGACGCCAATGGCAGGCACTTTGCCTTCAAACTTGGCGGCGGCAAACTTCATGATGCGATTGACGAAATTGCCGAGCACATTGGCGAGGTCTGAATTCACGGTCGCTTGGAAGCCTTCCAACGTGAAGGCAGCATCCGAGCTTTCAGGTGCATTGGCCATCAAATACCAGCGCCAATAATCGCCGCTGAGCAATTCCAGCGCCTGATCCATAAAGATGCCGCGTTTTTGGCTGGTCGAGAATTTTCCACCATACCAAGTCAGCCAGTTAAAGGCCTTCAAGCGGTCAACCAGTTTCCAAGGTTCGCCTGAGCCCAAAATCGTCACGGGGAAAGACACGGTGTGGAAGGCCACATTGTCCTTGCCCATGACTTGGATATAGGTCACATCTTCTGCGCCCTGATCGGTCCGCCACCAGCGCTTCCAATCGCCACCCGTGGCCAAGGCCCATTCTTCGGTTGCGGCAATATATTCGATGGGCGCATCAAACCAGACGTAAAATACTTTGTTTTCAAAGCCCGGGCGTGGTTTGCCGTCTTTCAAGACGGGCACACCCCAAGAAAGATCACGCGTGATCGCCCGGTCCTGCAGTCCTTCGTCGAGCCACTTATAGGCGATGGAGCGGGCCAAATGCGGCCAGTCAGTTGCCGCATCGACCCAAGCGCGGATTTTGTCTTCCATCAAAGGCTGACGCAAGAATAGATGAGCCGTGTCGCGCACTTCGATATTGGTAGAGCCCGAGATTTTGGAGCGTGGGTTCTTCAATTGAGTGGGGTCTAGCAAGGACCCGCAATTATCACACTGGTCGCCACGCGCATCCTCAAACCCGCAGATCGGGCACGTCCCCTCAACATAGCGGTCGGGCAAGAAGCGGGCATCGTCGATACAATAGACTTGCTTGGTAACGCGCTCTTCCAGCAGTCCATTGGCTTCCAGCATCTCAGCAAAATGCTGCGTGAGCGCATAGTTTTGCGGGCTAGAAGAACGGCCAAACCAGTCAAATGAGAGCGCATACCCCTCGCCTGCCGTGCGCTGAATGTCATGTTGCTCATCACAATAGGCTTTGGCGGACATGCCGGCTTCTGCCGCCGCCAATTCTGCCGGCGTGCCATGCTCGTCCGTCGCACAGACGAACAAGACCTCATGGCCTTGCAAGCGCCGGAAGCGCGCATGCACATCTGAAGGCAACATCGACCCCGCCAGATTGCCGAGGTGCTTGATGCCATTGATGTAGGGAAGTGCAGAAGTGATCAGATAACGAGCCATTTTCCTGATGTAGGCGATTTGAGCGCGCCATCCAAGGCTTGGACCGCACAAGCTCTCAACAAAAAATTGGGCCGGCTAAGCCGGCCCTAGGTTGGGCATCGTGAGGACGTTGGAGGCGTAGGGGCTGACGATGCCGGTTCGATTATTTGCGGTCTGCAGCGGCCATACCCAGCAGGCCAGAAGCGAGTACAGAAAGCCAGGCGGCGACAATAAGGTTGATCATGATTTTTGTCCTTGGTGTGAAGCTCGGGGAGGAGCGGGTTTATGGTGTGTTATAGCGGCGTTTTATGGAGGGTCGGAGGCGATGGTGTGGAGGGAGGCTTAAGGTTTAGGCGCGCTCTGCGGCGGCCATGGAAGCTAAACCTGCGCCTAAGAGGCTGAGCCAAGCGGTGATTGCGATGGTGATCATGGTGGTATTCCTTTTTTTGTTTTTGAAGAGAGGAGGATTTAGGGGGGAGGTAGAAGCTGGAAGGTTTGGCTTAGTTGCGTTCGGTGGCTGCCATTGTGGCCATGCCGGCACCCAATGCGCTGAGCCAGATTGTAACGATAAATGTGATCATGTTGGTTTCTCCTGTTGGTCTGTCGTTGTGTTTGTGCTGCACTGCTGTAGTGCATGGGTGTATTACTACTATAGCACACCACATGTGTCAAACACATTTTTCGCCCTTTGTGCATTTTTCTGCAGATTTGCGTTTTGGGGCTAAAAAAGGCATGGAGCGGCCATGACTTCCGATACGCTTGATCGGCGCTTTTGCGTTGCCCCTATGATGGAGTGGACAGACCGGCATTGCCGGGCGTTTCACCGTACGCTGTCCAAAGGGGCCCTACTCTATACAGAGATGGTCACGGCAGATGCGCTGATCCATGGTGACCGCCAGCGCCTGATTGGCTTTGACCCCTGCGAACACCCCGTCGCGCTACAAATTGGTGGCTCTGATCCTCGTAAGCTTGCTGAAGCCACGAAGATTACCACTGATTTTGGCTATGGGGAGATAAATCTGAATGTCGGCTGTCCGTCGGACCGCGTACAGTCGGGCCGGTTCGGGGCCTGCTTGATGCGAGAGCCTGATCTGGTCGCCGAATGCGTCAGCGCCATGCAAGCGGCCACCCACCTTCCCGTCACCGTTAAGAACCGCCTTGGCGTCGATGAGCAAGACCCCCGTGAGAGCTTGTTTGGCTTTGTCGAGACCGTGGCCAAAGCAGGCGTCACCGTCTTTGTTGTCCATGCGCGCAAGGCGATCTTGAAAGGCCTTTCGCCCAAGGATAATCGCGAGATCCCGCCCTTGGACTATGATCTGGTGCGCGAGCTGAAAGCCGCCAACCCGCACCTGACCATCATCTTGAACGGCGGCATTGCCAGTATTGAGCAGGCACAAGAGGCAGTCGCCGGTCTTGATGGCGTGATGCTGGGCCGGGCCGCTTATCATGACCCTGCCCTGCTAGGCCGGGTTGATCGTGAGATTTTGGGCCACAATACAGAGATCCTCCGCCCTGAAGAGGCCTATCGCGCTTATCGACCCTATGTGGAGCGGCGCTTGGCCGAGGGTGTGCCCTTGCACGCCATCACCCGACATATGCTCGGCCTGTTTGCCGGCAAGCCCGGCGCGCGCATGTTCCGTCGGCAATTGGGCGAAGAGAGCCGCGCTGGCGCTGGGATTGAAGTTTATGACCGTGCCCTCGAGCTGATTGAACGCGAGGCAACCCGCTTTGCCAATCGCGGCGAGATCGCGGCCTGATGCCGCCACTCCAGGACCTTCTGATCCTCGTCGCAGCTATGGCAGGGGCTGGCGTGTTTGCCGGCCTGATCGCGGGACTGTTTGGCGTTGGGGGTGGGACCGTCCTTGTCCCTGCCCTCTTCTATGCCTTTGGCGTGTTTGGACTGGACGGGGAAGCCAATTTGCATGTGGCGGTGGGCACAAGCCTGTCGACCATCATTACCACCTCGCTGCGCTCAGTGGCCGCCCACCGCAAGCATGGTGCGGTGGATGAGGGTGTCCTCAAAGGCTTTATTCCGTGGATTGCTCTGGGTGCCATCATCGGTGCCGTGATGGCGGGCTTTGCCGATAAAGCGACCCTCGGCCTGATTTATGGAGCCTTTGCCATCGCCTTGGCCGCCTATATGGGCCTTGGCAAGGAGAGTTGGACGATCATGCGCGACGTGCCGACCGGGCCAGCGCGGGCGGCAGTAGGCTCCAGCCTTGGCGCGGTCTCCGCGCTGATGGGCATTGGCGGGGGGGCCTTTGGCTCAGCTGTCATGACCTTGGCCGGCAGGCCCATCCATCAAGCGGTGGCCACTGCTTCAGGTTTTGGTGTGGCCATCGCCGTGCCTGCGACATTGGGCTTTATCGCGATGGGCTGGGGTGTCGACGGCAGACCGCCACTTTCGCTCGGCTATATCAATGTGCCGGGCTTTGTCATTTTGGCCCTCTTGACCGGTGCCGTCGCCCCTTATGGTGCCAAGCTCGCCCACCGATTGGATAAGACCATGCTGCGCCGGGCGTTCGGGGCTTATCTGGCGTTTACGGCACTGGCTGTGGTGATTAAGGCGATGGTGACTTAGGCTTTTTCCACCAATCATTTTCGACCACGATTGGGGCTGCCATAGGGTGGGCTTCAAACGCAATGGCATGCCCTTGCTGCGCACGAAGGTCGAGGACCCAACTTAGTCTTTCATGCGCAGTTGCAATACCAGATGAAACCCCGAATATCAGCACGAACATGAAGAATTCCACGGAAAATGACCCGAAGAGACCATTACCAGTATTGCCACTAATCAAGTCATAAATCATTAAAACCGCCCCAATAGCGCCGACAGAGCAAAGCAATACTGCAATCCATCGGCTATTGCGTGTTCGCTCCCGAGGGATTCCACTTTGAAAGACTAGATTTTGGCCACTCCCCCATTTGGTTAGAAAGTTACCAATCAAGAATTGCTGAATCACAATGATCAATAACATTACAACTGGATAGCCGTATGTATCCAATATGGGATTTTGGATGTTTTGACGTTCCGAACTAGCGTTGTAAATGAAATACAAAAATATCAAGAGCGCTGGAGTTCCAACAATCGCGGCAATCGCCTCCGCAATCGCACACGTAATCCGCGTCTCCACATCCGGCGCGACGGGTCGCTTATCAGTCCAGAACAAAAACTTGCGGGCTTCCGCCGTTTGACTAACAGGTTCGGTCATTTTCCTGTCCTATAAAGTCTGCGCCCAGCTGGGCAGTTGGGGTTCTTGTTCGGCTTGTTGGTTTGGGACGTCTTGATCACGGCGAATGTTTTGAACCCAAACCAAGGTCTCCAGCGCCCCGGCGATCATCGCACACACACCCAAGCAGCTGCCTAAAACTTGAGGAACACCTAAAAAGCGCAAAGCCAATGAGGAATCTCGCCCCTGAGTGAAGTCATAATAAGAAGTGATAACCACCAAGGCAAAACCCCCGATCCAGACTAAGGCTGCCACTACGCTAATGACGCGAGAAGGTGTCGACCAGCTACGCAGCCTACCTGATGCAATAACGGGTTGGATAGAAAGTCTGCGAAACAGAGAATTGCTACCGACGAAAAGCGCAATGATACTAATGATCCAGAAGATCGAGCTCGCCAAGACGCTCAGTTGCGCGAGGAATGACGTGCCTGCGTCGTCCAATCCCAGCTTACCAACCAGCGTCATGCAGCCCGCTAAGGTCAGTACCAGAAAGAACAAACCACTGATCAGATAGCCCTGCACTTCTTGCAAGCCAGCCGTGATCTTGTCTTCATGGGTTTGGGCGATCTCAATCCCAAACTTGTTTCTCAGTTTGCCCAATCCCGCCTCCAATCCCACACCACCTTGAATAGCCTCGAGGCTACTGCCAATAGCGTGATCTGGCAACCTAGGATTTAGAAGGGATCGAGCCTAACACTTAGACCAATTGCTCGACCCGAGCCTCCACAATATCCACCAAATCGCCCATGATTTCGGTGATCTTAAAGTCTTTAGGCGTATAGACAGCAGCGACACCAAATTGCTTTAGCGCGCGGGCATCTTCTGGCGGGATGATGCCGCCCACAACCACAGGCACATGCTCTAGCCCCGCCGCCCGCATGCGGGCCACGACATCGCGGACGAGGTCGAGGTGCGAGCCTGAGAGAATGGAGAGGCCTACCGCATGGGCCTTTTTCTCCACCGCGCGCGCCACGATTTCTTCCGGCGTCATGCGGATGCCTTCATAGGTCACATCCATGCCTACAGCGCGGGCGCGGGTGGCGATTTGCTCAGCCCCGTTGGAGTGGCCATCAAGACCTGGCTTGCCCACCAAAAAGGCCAAACGACGGCCCAGTTTCTCGCTGATGTCATCGACCTTTTTCGACACATTTTCAATGTCTTCGCCCTCGATATTCACAAGGAGCGAAACCCCGGTTGGCGCGCGATACTCCCCGTAAACCCGGCGCAGCAAGGCCCCCCACTCACCTGTGGTGACGCCAGCCTTCGCACACGCAATGGAGGGTTCCATAATGTTGCGGTTCTCGCGTGCGGCTGCTTCAAGCTCAGCCAAAGCAGCCTCCACCGCTGCGGCATCACGACTAGTGCGCCAGGCATTCAGGCGCTTGATCTGATCGGCTTCCACCATGGGATCAACTGTCTGGATGGAGCCTTCCCCAGCTGACAAAGGCGATTGCTCTGTATCCGACCAGCGATTGACGCCGACGACCACCTGGCTTCCGCCTTCAATGCCCAACAGTCGGTCGCGATTGGATTGAACCAGACCCTCTTTCATATAAGGAACAGCCGCGACGGCCCCGCCCAATGCATCTATCTTGGCAAGCTCTGCCTTGGCACCTGCCACCAATTCTGCGACCTTTTTTTCGACCACGTGGGAGCCCGCAAACAGATCCTCATACTCGAGAAGATCGGTTTCATAGGCGAGGATTTGTTGAAGCCTGAGGCTCCATTGCTGATCCCAAGGACGCGGCAGGCCTAAAGCTTCGTTCCAAGCGGGCAATTGCACGGCACGCGCCCTGGCATCCTTGCTCATGGTTACTGCGAGGGTTTCGAGCAAGATACGATAGACGTTATTCTCAGGCTGCGGCTCTGTCAGGCCCAAGGAATTGACTTGGACGCCGTAGCGAAAGCGGCGCATGGCAGGGTCGGTCACGCCATAGCGGTCCTTACAAATCTCGTCCCACAAGACGTTGAATGCGCGCATTTTGCACAGCTCCGTCACAAAGCGGATGCCCGCATTGACGAAGAAACTGATGCGTCCCACCACAGCGGGGAAGTCTTCGGGCAAGACTTGGCCTTGGGCTTTGACTTCATCGAGGACAGCGATGGCGGTGGCGAGTGCGAACGCCAATTCCTGCTCTGGCGTCGCCCCTGCTTCCTGTAAATGGTAGGAGCACACATTCATCGGATTGAATTTAGGCGTTTCTTTCAAGCACCAAGCAATCGTGTCTGCCGTCAGTTTCAAGCTGGGCGCGGGCGGGAACACGTAGGTGCCGCGCGAGAGATATTCCTTGATCAGGTCGTTTTGCGTGGTGCCCTGCAGCTTCTTACGGTCGGCCCCCTGCTCATCAGCCAAAGCGACATAAAGCGCCAACATCCAAGCGGCGGGCGCATTGATCGTCATGCTGGTATTCATGGTTTCCAGCGGAATGTCTTTGAACAAGGCCCGCATATCGCCCAAATGGCTGACTGGCACGCCCACCTTACCCACTTCGCCCTTGGCCAACACGTGGTCAGCCTCATAGGCCGTCTGCGTCGGCAGATCGAACGCCACCGACAAACCTGTCTGGCCTGCTGCCAAATTCGCCCGATAAAGCGCATTGGACTTTTCCGCCGTGGAATGGCCAGCATAAGTGCGGAAGATCCAGGGCTTGTCGGGGGCGTGTTGGAAAGGTTTATCGGTCATTAGAGTGTCCTTGTGCGCTGCAGCATTGCCATGCCTGATACCTGCTAGGCAAGCGGCAAAATCTTCCACCAACACGGATATCCAGAGCCATTCTCGCTAAAATTTGCTTGAGCCGTGCTGAAGTGGGGCGGATTAACGCCTTCGCTACGTTAACCTATCTCCCGTCAATCGATTGGAGATTTCTTGACTTTTAGCCCTTCTGCCGCAAATTCTGAGTAAATTCTGGATTGAAATATGGCCAGCCAAATCGCCGCGTTTAACGCGAAGCAGAAGCTCTCCGAACTCTTGAACCGCGCCCATGGCGGGGAAACGATTGTGATCACGCTTCACGGCGTTCCTTATGCGAAACTAGTCCCAATTGAAGCGCCTGCTAACCGGGAAGAAGCCAAGCGCAACTTGATAGAGAGATTGAACCGACAGGGGAGTTTGAATTTGCCTCTTGAGCCCCGCGAACAGCTTTATAAGCGCGAAAAGTTTTAACTCGGCATTTTGGTCAAACTTTCAGATCAGACATTTAGACTAGTATTTGGCCTCGAAATCATAAATCCATTGAGTCCCGCTGGAATGGAGCGCTTGCAAGCCCTTCTGAGTTAGCCTTATCTGGCGTGAAACCTTGAGGTCTGTTGCCGTGTCCACCCACCTTTCAATTCATCCTTGGTCACCCACTCTCGCCGGAGCATTTCACGATATCAATGTGCAATGGATCGAGGCCATGTTTTCCCTGGAGGAGACCGACCGCAGAGTCTTGGAAGACCCCCAAGCCATGATCATTGATAAGGGTGGCGACATCCTATTCGTGTCCGTGGAGGGAATTGGAATTGTGGGCGCTTGCGCATTAATGCCTGCCAAGGACGCCGGTGCTTTTGAGCTCACAAAGATGGGCGTTTTAGACAGCGCGCGGGGCAAAAAAGCGGGAGAGTTTCTGCTGGACGCTGTGCTGGCGCGCGCAAATGCTATGAGTATTGAAACATTATTCCTCCTTACGAATAAAAAGTGCGAGCCCGCCATCCACCTCTACGAGAAGCTAGGCTTTGTCCACGACCCCGATATCATGGCCCGCTATGGCTGTAGCTATGAGCGGTGCGATGTCGCAATGCGGTATCAACCCACCCCTGCCTAGATTGATTTTGTCCGCTAGTTAGAATGGTCCTTCTAGCGAGGCTAAAAACAGCTTGACAAGTTATGCTGCAGCGCAGCAGAAGAGTTGGGCTCAGGCAAGGTCCGTTTGGGGCTGGAAGCGCATGTTTCTGCCTCTAAATCGGACGAACACGAAACCAATTTCCAAAAATGCGAAAAACCATCGCGCCAAGCACGTTCAGGGGGAGAGTTCGGGATGACGACAACAGATGTAGCGGCACCACCAGTTTCGGGTGAGCCCTTGCTCGATCTTTATCCTGTCGGCAAAATTCCCCCTGCCTATCATGTGCCCAAAACGATGTGGGGCTGGGCCATTCGGAAAGAACGCCATGGCCGCCCATTAAAGGCGATGCAGCTGGAAGTTCTGCCGACCCCTGAAATTGATAATGACGAAGTCCTCCTGTTAGTGATGGCGGCTGGCGTCAATTATAACGGTGTTTGGGCGGGGTTGGGTGAACCCATCAGCGTTTTAGATGGCTATGACCAAGATTATGCAGTGGTGGGCTCTGACGCCGCCGGGATTGTGTGGGCCGTGGGCAAGAACGTGAAGCGCTGGAAGCCCGGCGATGAAGTTGTGGTCCATTGCAACCAAGATGATGGCGATGATGAAGAGTGCAATGGCGGCGACCCCATGTTCTCAAACAGCCAGCGCATCTGGGGCTATGAAACGCCAGACGGGGCCTTTGCCCAGTTTGCACGGGTTCAGTCTCGTCAATTAATGACGCGGCCCAAGCATCTGACCTGGGAGGAAAGCGCCTGCTACACCCTCACCTTGGCGACGGCCTATCGCATGCTGTTTGGCCACCGCCCCCATGTGCTAAAGCCCGGTCAGAACGTTTTGGTTTGGGGTGCATCGGGCGGCCTCGGCGTGTTTGCGACGCAATTGTGCGCGGTCTCGGGGGCTAATGCGATTGGCGTGATCTCCGACGAAAGCAAGCGCGACTATGTGTTGTCGATGGGGGCGAAGTCCGTCCTCAACCGCAAGGACTTCAATTGCTGGGGTCAGTTGCCCCTCGTCAATGGGCCAGAATTCAACGATTATATGAAGGAATGCCGCAAGTTTGGCAAAGCCATCTGGAACGTCACTGATAAGCGCGACGTCGATATCGTGTTTGAGCATCCGGGCGAAAGCACCTTCCCGGTCTCGGTCTTTGTCACCAAGCGTGGCGGCATGGTCGTGATCTGTGCCGGCACCACGGGCTTTAACTTGACCATGGATGCCCGCTTCTTGTGGATGCGGCAAAAGCGCGTACAAGGCAGCCACTTCGCCAATTTGCAACAGGCGAGTGCGGCGAACCAATTGGTGATTGAGCGTCGAATTGATCCGTGCATGTCGGAAGTGTTTGAGTGGGCCGATATCCCGCTGGCTCACGAAAAGATGCTCGACAATCTGCATTTGCCCGGCAATATGGCGGTCTTGGTCTGTGCGCCGAAGCCCGGCTTGCGGACCTTTGAAGATGTTCTGGAAGCCAGCGAGGCTGTACCTGGCTAAAACTAACTTTGGTGAGGCTTGCCGAAAGCCAAATGCAGGATACGATCTCTCTCAAATAATGATTTGGGAGAGACGACACCATGACCGTTCATGTGCCAGCCAGCCAGTTTACGCGCTTTGAAGTTCGCCCTCTGACGCCCACGATTGGGGCGGAGTTACTGGGCATTGATCTGAGCCAAGACTTGGATGACGCCATGATTGGCGACATTCGTGCAGCGCTTCTGGCCCATAAAGTCGTGTTCTTTCGCGACCAAAATATTGACCGTGCCCAGCATTTGGCGTTTGCGCGTCGGTTTGGCCCCTTAGAGATTCATCCCGCGACGCCGCGCGATCAGCCAGACCCGGAAGTGCTGCGCATTGCCCATGGCCCAAACTCACGCGGGGTGGAGAATAATTGGCACTCCGATGTGACGTGGCGGGCAGAGCCTTCGCTGGGCTCAATTCTGCGTGCCATTGAATTGCCTGAAGTTGGCGGCGACACCTTATTCTCAGACATGTATGCGGCCTATGACGCGCTTAGCCCCGCCATGCAGGCTTTCGTCTGCACCCTTGAGGCGGAGCATGATATCGCGCGGGTTTTTGCCAAAAGGCTAAACCAAGACATTGAGAAGCTTCACGAAAAATTCCCCGTCCAAACCCATCCAGTTGTGCGCACACATCCTGAGACGGGCAAGCGCGGCATTTATGTCAACACGGGCTTCACTTCTCGGATTCTTGGCCTGTCCAAGAAGGAGAGCGATTGGCTCTTGGACCATTTGTATAGCCTCGCCGCAGTGCCAGAGCGTGTTTGCCGCTTCCGATGGGCACCGGGCTCGCTTGCCTTTTGGGACAATCGCGCTTGCCAACATTATGCGGCGTCAGATTACTTCCCAGCTGTGCGCATTATGGAGCGCGTCACTATTGCGGGCGATAAGCCCTTTTTTGATCCCACGCGGGGCTAGTAAGCCAAGCAGCCCTAAACTGTCAGAAGAAGCCGCAACGCCTCATAGCCTGCCCAGACCCCCAAGGGGACAAGCAAGGCGGGGGTCAGGCGACGGATGGCCCAGTCCATAGAACGGTTGATGCTCCCAACGAGGGGCTCAAACTGTTTATGCGCCATCTGACGGAAGCAGAGCAAAACAATCAATGGGCCAACATAGATCAGGCTATAAAACGCCAACCAAGCCAAGAGGCCCAAAAAGTTGGTCTCCGTGGCAACCATGATTGGAACCGCACCGAAAAAGGGAATGGCTGTTGGCAGATCTGATAGGGTCGAGCTCACGGCAAAGAAAAACACACCAATCAAAGCAGCAGATGTTGGCTGCTTTGGTTCTTTGCCCTCAACTGCTATCGGTCGCCGCCACAAAATGACCGCGCCAACGAAAGAACCTAGCGCGAGCGCAAGCCAACCCGTTATCGCCATCCACGGCTTGATCCAAGGTCGCATGGCCGCTGCAGCCTCAACCCACCCGCTTACCAGCGCGACCCCGCCTAGGAAATAGACCAAAAAGGTTGCCGTAATGAAGATGAGACCGCGCGCCAGACTTTGCTGTCCAGCAATGACAACCACGCAAGCCGCAATGGAGAACGGATTGAGGCTGTCGACAAACGCCAAACCAATAATGGCGAGAAGGGCGGAAATGAATGTCATAGGCGGGCCAAAGATTAGCTAAAGTTAGTCATCGTAAGTTGGGTTTACCAGGTTTCTTCGTCAAGCGGCTGCAAGGTACAGGAACGGAGAGACCGACGTTTTAGGGGCCAGATTCCTTTTCCTTTGGCCCTATTTTGGTGGATACCCTGTTTCACCAGAATGGGCACCAAAGCGCTTCCTGGTGGAAACACCCCTTCGCCGGCTTCGCCGGCATCGGCGCATGCGCCGAAACCCCGCAAGCGGGGAAGCGGCAGCGGCAACTATTGGGACCCGCCGCTTCCCCACTCGTGGGGAAGCTGTCCCGAAGGGACT